>Ga0208390_1000053_pt1 | contig 32614 bp, 32 predicted proteins | sample Knorr_S7_td_Surf_FD_185594 | JGI IMG/M metagenome (GOLD analysis project Ga0208390, IMG submission 185594) | Marine microbial communities from Southern Atlantic Ocean transect - Knorr_S7_td_SurfaceA_ad_6m_LV_A (SPAdes) (version 2) | ecosystem: Environmental > Aquatic > Marine > Oceanic | place...
TCAAAAGATAAAAGAATAGATTTGCCAAAACCATCGGTTGATACAGGAATGGGATTAGAGAGAATTGCAGCTCTATTACAAGGTACACATGATAATTATCAAACTGATCACTTTAAGAAATTAATTAGCTCAATATCTGATGCAACAAAAGTCAAACAAGAAGATAAAAATATATCAAGTTTTAGAGTAATTGCTGATCACTTAAGGGCAAGTTCATTTCTTTTAGCTGAAGGTGTTTTACCTTCCAATGAAGGTCGTGGATATGTTTTAAGAAGAATTATGAGAAGAGGAATGAGGCATTCTCATTTGTTAGGTTCAAAAGAACCAATTTTTTATAAAATTTTTGACTCGTTAAAAAATGAGATGTCAGGAAATTATCCAGAGCTTGAAAGATCTCAATCTTTAATCAAAGAAACTTTAAGAATGGAAGAGGAAAAATTTTTAGTTTTACTTGATAGAGGTATCAAAATTTTAAATGATGAAATTACAAAGATAGATAAAGTTTTACCTGGTGATGTCGCTTTCAAATTATATGATACCTATGGTTTTCCATTAGATCTCACTGAAGATATTTTAAAAAATAAATCTTTAAAAGTTGACCATCAGAAATTTGATGAATTAATGAAAAAGAGCAAAGAACTTGCAAAAAAGAATTGGAAAGGTTCTGGAGATAGTTCTGAAGAGGCAATTTGGTTTTCAATTAAAGATAAAACTGGTCCAACAGAATTTTTAGGTTACGAGTCTAATCAATCTGAAGGCGTTATATTAAACTTAATTAAAGATAACAAAGAAACAAAATCTTTATCTACCGGCGAAGAGGGGATGATTATTACCAATCAAACCCCGTTTTATGGAGAGTCAGGAGGACAACTTGGAGACAAAGGTACAATTGTTTCTGGTAATTCTGTTTTTGAAGTAGAGGATACACAAAAAAAACTTGGAGACTTATTTGTTCATTACGGATCTTTGAAAACTGGAGAAATAAAAATCAATGATGTAGTGGAAATGAAAATAGATGTTGAGAGAAGAGATAATTTAAAAGCTTACCATTCTGCTACACACTTACTTCACGAGTCGTTAAGAAGAACCCTAGGTAAACATGTTATGCAAAAAGGGTCATTAGTTGCTCCAGATAGATTAAGATTTGACTTTAGCCATATGAAACCAATTACTAATGAAGAATTAGAAACTATCGATAAATTAGTTAATGAATATGTTTCAAATAGTTCTGAAGTAACAACAAGAATTATGACACCAAAAGCTGCAATCGAAAAAGGAGCACTAGCTTTTTTTGGAGAAAAATATGGAGAAGAAGTCCGTGTAGTATCTATGGGAAAGGAAAAAGAAGCATACTTTTCAACAGAGTTATGTGGAGGAACACATGTCAAAAATACCAGTGATATTGGAAAATTTAAAACTGTAAGCCAATCATCTATCGCTGCAGGTGTTAGAAGAGTTGAAGCGTTAAGAGATAAGCAACTTGAGGATTTCATCAAGAATAAAGAGAAATTATCAACTTTATCAACTCAAAAAGATGAAGAAACGATTAAAGATTTGTCATCGCAAATAATAAAACTTGGAGGCAAACCAAACGTTGATAATAAAGATTTAAAAGAAATCATAAAAAATCTTTCAAGACAACTTGAACAATTAAATGTTAGTTCGGTTCTTCAGGATAAAACAAAAAATATTATTAAGGATGATAAAATAAATAATATAAAGGTTAGATTTCAAAAAGTACAAGATTTGCCTCCAAAAGATTTAAGAAAATTAGTTGATGATGGTAAAAAAGAATTAGGAGATGGTATTATAGTAGTTTTTGCAAGCAGTGAAGACAAGGTCGGTCTAGCAGTTGGTATTACTGAAAAATTAGTTGATAAATATGATGCTGTAAAATTTGCAAAATTAGGCTCAGAAACTATAGGTGGAAAAGGGGGAGGTGGTAGAAAAGATTTTGCCCAAGCAGGAGGCCAAGATCAAAGTAAAATTGATGAAGCCTTTGAAAAAATTAAGTCTTTAATTTAATTTCTTTTTTAAATTTTTATCAATTTCATCTAAAAATTGATTTGTAGTTAAATATTTACTTGATGGACCAATTAATATTGCTAAATCTTTAGTCATCGATCCACTTTCAACACATCCGATACAAACTTGCTCAATCGTATTAGCAAATTTTATTAATTCATTATTACTATCCAATTTTCCTCTGTGTGCTAATCCTCTAGTCCAAGCAAATATTGATGCAATTGGATTTGTTGATGTTTCTTTACCTTGTTGATGCATTCTGAAATGACGAGTAACTGTGCCATGAGCCGCCTCTGCTTCCATAACTTTTCCATCTGGAGTTAACAATGTACTAGTCATTAGACCTAAAGAACCATAACCTTGAGCCATAGTATCGGATTGAACATCACCATCATAATTTTTACATGCCCATATATATTTACCACTCCACTTCATTGCACACGCAACCATGTCATCAATTAATCTATGTTCGTATGTTAATTTGTTTTTTTCAAAATCTTTTTTATATTCTTTGTCAAAAATTTCTTGAAATATATCTTTAAATCTACCGTCATATTTTTTTAAAATTGTATTTTTTGTAGACATATATACTGGCCACTTTTTAATTAAGCCGTAACTAAAACATGATCTTGCAAAATCTTGAATAGATTTGTCTAAATTATACATCGAAAGTGCAACACCTGGACCAGTGAAATTAAAGACCTCGTATTTTATCTCATCTTTACCATCTTCAGATGTCCATTTGACTTCCATCTTTCCTTTTCCAGGAACTTTAAAATCTGTTGCTCTGTATTGATCACCAAATGCGTGCCTTCCAATAATCACAGGATCAGTCCATGAGGGAACTAGCTTTGGAATATTTGAACAGATAATTGGTTCTCTAAATACTGTTCCTCCAATTATATTTCTAATTGTTCCATTAGGAGATCTCCACATTTTCTTTAATCCAAACTCTTCAACTCTGGCCTCGTCAGGTGTTATTGTTGCACATTTAATTCCAACTCCAAATTTTTTAATTGCATTGGCTGAGTCGATCGTGATTTGATCATCAGTGTCATCTCTACTTTTCATTCCGAGGTCGTAATATTCTATTTTGAGATCAAGGTATGGGAGAATTAATTTATTTTTTATAAATTCCCAAATAATTCTGGTCATTTCATCCCCATCTAACTCAACCACGGGGTTTTTTACTGTAATTTTGCTCACTTATATTTTATCTTATTAATTGAATTTCGCGATTTTATATACATATTAATGAAAAATTATCAAATAGAAGAATATGTTTAGTAAGATATTTCCTAAAATTCACGCAGAAGGATATAAGTTTTTAGTTATAGCCGGCATTATTACAATTTTATTTTATAGCTTCAGTGATTTTCTTGGACTAATTGGTTTAGTCTTAACTATTTGGGTTTACTATTTTTTTAGAGATCCAGAGAGAGTGATAATTGATGATGATAATTATCTTGTAAGTCCAGCCGATGGTGAGGTCATAAAAGTTGAGGAGGTTGATGGACCTAAAGAGCTAGGATTGGAAAATAAAAAATTTAAGAAAATTAGTATTTTCATGAATGTATTTGATTGTCATGTCAATAGAACTCCGTGTGGAGGAAAAATAGAGGAAATTTTATATAAACCAGGAAAATTTGTAAATGCCTCTTTAGATAAAGCGAGTGAAGACAATGAGCGAAACTATTACAAAATAAAAGATTTTCACAATAATAATATTGTTCTTGTTCAAATTGCTGGTTTAGTTGCTCGTAGAATCGTTTGTGAAGCTAGCAAAGATCAAGACCTTAAGCAGGGAGATAAAGTTGGAATCATTAGATTTGGAAGTCGGGCTGATGTCTATTATGAGAACTATGAACCTTTAGTTAAAGTAGGTCAAAGAGCTATATCAGGAGAAACTCTTCTAGCTAAAAAATAGAATGCAACAACCAAAAAATAATTTTAAACTTGTATCTGATAAAAAAGCAAGAATGATTTTACCAAATGCCATCACTTTGATTGGTATTTGTATTGGGTTGACCTCAATTAAATTTGCTTTAGACGGTAAGTTTGCAATAGCAATTATTGCAATATTATTTGCTGGTTTAATGGATGCATTAGATGGTCGTATAGCTAGATTAATTAAAGGAACATCTAAAATGGGTAAAGAACTAGACTCTTTAGGAGATGTTATTAGCTTTGGAGTTGCTCCAGCTCTAATAATGTATTTTTGGAATTTACAATATTTGGAAAAATTTGGTTGGTTTGTATGTTTAATTTACGTGGTATGTGTAGCTTTAAGACTTGCAAGATTTAATGTTCATTCTGATGAAGAACCTTCATGGAAAGATAATTTTTTTGAAGGCATGCCATCACCCGCAGGTGGTATAATTGTTCTTATGCCGTTAATATTAAGTTTTAGCGGGTTCGGTGATTTTTTTAAAATTAATTATGATTTTTTAGTACCAATATTTTTCGTGTTAGTTTCAATCTTATTGATAAGCACTATACCAACATACTCTTTTAAAAAAATAGTAATCCAAAGATCAATGACTAAATTTTTATTGTTTGGAATAGTCATATTTTTTGGAGCCTTATTGGTTTATACTTTTAAAATTTTATTGGTGAGCTCTTTAATATATCTTTGTTTGATACCAATAAGTTACTTTCACTACAAAAAGTTAAAAAAGAAAAATAATGTCACCGTTGATAGTGATGATGGACTAGAAGATATACTGTAAATGAAAAAAAAAGTAATTGTCTCATTAGCGGACGCTAACTATTATCCTTTGTTAGAAGAATTAATTAATTCTATCAAAAGATTCAAAGAAAGTGAAAAGGTTGCAATTTGTATTTTAGATGCAGGTCTTACTAAAGAACAGAAAGATAAATTATCCAATATTGTAGATGAGATTAAACATGCTGAGTGGGATATTCAAGTGCCAGAATATAAAGTTAAAGAGAAGGAGTGGCTTAAAAGCCAAGTCTCGAGAGCATTTTTACCGAAATATTTCCCTAATTACGATAAATATTTGTGGATTGATTGTGATGCTTGGGTCAATGATTGGAATTGTGTAGAGCTATATTTTAAAGCTTGTGAAAATGGTAAGCTAGGAATTACTCAAACAATAGGACCTGGATACAAAATTACTTCAAAGGTAAATTGGTTGTTTGGAAAATTGGCTTTGGTCAAATCTCAGAATTTTAAACATGCTGTTAAATCTAAAATAGGTTACGAAAAAGCAAGGAAATTAGCCTTTGCTCCTCATATAAATATTGGTGTTTTTTCAATGGAAAAAAACTCTAAGGGATGGAATTTATGGCAAGATAATTTAACCAAAACTCTTAAAGCGGGAAATATTTTTGGCTCAGAGGGCTTAGCTATTAACATGTCAGTTTATATTGATGATTTGCCAACAGAATTTTTACCTTTAAATTGTAATTGGATAACTAGTAATTTATTGCCAAAATATAATGAGCAAGAAAATACATTTGTAGAACCATTTTTACCAAACTATAAAATAGGTATTATGCATTTAGCTGCAGGTATTTGGAAAGATGGTAAAGATATGCGGGTAGATAAGAATATTGAAATAGAGATCGAAACTCTTGGGAAAAAGAAAATAAATAAAAGTCTTAGATTTAAAAATTAATTGAAAAAAAATAAAATTTCAAAAAATTGGATTAATAAGCAAAAGAGAGATATTTACGTTAGACAGTCAAAAATTGAAGGTTATAGAGCAAGGTCAGCATATAAATTAATTGAAATTGATAAAAAGTTTAAAATTTTCAGAGGTGGAATGAACGTAATTGATATAGGTGCAGCACCTGGTAGCTGGTCTCAATATGCATCAAAAGTAATTAAAAGTGGAAAAATAGTCTCAATAGATCTTAAAAGTATGGAAAAAATTAAAAATACTATTCAAATTAAGGGAGACTTTACAAGCAACGAAGTTCAAAATCAGATCAAAAGTTATTTAGTAAAAAAATCAGAGGTTGTAATGTCTGATATGGCAGTAAATACCACAGGAATAAAAAATCTAGATTCAATACAAACGGGAGAACTTTGCAAAGAGGCATTGATTTTTTCAAAAGAGGTCATTTCAAAAAATGGTTTTTTTATTTCAAAAATATTTATGGGTAGCACATTCAATGAAATTGTCGCACTCGCAAAAAAAATTTTTAGAGAAGTTAAGGTTTTCAAACCCAAATCAAGCCGTAAAGACTCTAAGGAAAGCTTTATAATCTGCAGAAATCTAAGATCATCTCTTTAAATATAAATAGAATCGTATATAAACTATTATGGTTCCTATTAAAGAAGCTCTCACCTTTGATGACGTCACCCTCGTCCCTAAGTATTCTGAAATATTACCGTCCGAAGTTGATACTAGCATTAAATTAACAGCCACATTAAAACTAAATATACCTTTGTTATCCTCAGCCATGGATACAGTTACTGAAAGTAAAATGGCGATAGCTATTGCAAAAGCAGGAGGACTGGGTGTTATCCATCGAAATTTAGATATCAAAAAACAAATTCAAGAAATAAAAAAAGTAAAAAAACAAAAATTACTTGTTGGTGCTGCAGTAGGGACAGGTCTCAAAGAATTTCATAGAGCGGAATTAATAATAAAAGAAAAAGTAGATATGATAGTGGTAGATACTGCCCATGGTCATACAAAAAAAGTTTCAGAAATGATTAAATTTATCAAAAAGAAAAAAAGTAAAAAAATTTGTTTGTGTGCCGGAAATATAGCAACTCCAGAGGCAGCTAAATTTTTACTTAAATTAGGTGTTGATGTAATCAAAGTAGGAATAGGACCTGGTTCAATTTGTACTACAAGACTGGTTGCTGGTATCGGTGTTCCCCAATTAAGTGCAATTTTAAATGTTAGAAATGGTATTAAAAATAAAAATGTGAAGATTATATCTGATGGAGGTATAAAGTACTCTGGTGATTTGGCTAAAGCTTTTGCTGCAGGTGCCGACGCGGTGATGATTGGTTCATTATTTGCAGGTACAGACGAAACGCCTGGAAAGCTAATAAAAAAAAATGGAAAACTATTTAAAAGCTTTAGAGGAATGGGTTCAGTTGGTGCAATGAATAAAGGATCTGCTGATAGATATTTCCAATCTAAACAGAAAAATAATTCAAAATATGTACCTGAAGGGGTTGAAGGATTTGCAAAATATAAGGGAAAAGTTGAAAATATAGTTTTTAAGTTAATCGGTGGCTTGAAGTCATCAATGGGCTACCTCGGGTCAAAACAAATAAAATATCTAAGAAATAAACCTCAATTTGTAAAAATTACTAAAGCAGGTTTTTATGAAAGTATGGTTCATAATGTTGATATTATTAAAAGTGATAACAAGTACTGATGAGAAAAATATTTGATTTTACATTTATTTTTTACCTTATCATCAGCATGTTAAATATTTCTTTGAGCGATGAAAATTTTTTTCAAGAAGGTTTGAAATTGTATAACAAAAAAAAATATGAAGATGCACGTTTTATGTTTGAAAAAAGTATAGTATTTAATCCAAAAGACTCAAACTCATACTTATATCTTGCAAAGATTTACAATATTGAAGAAGATCAAGAAAAAGAGGAAAAAAATCTTGAAACAACCTTATTAATTGATCCCATTAATGAGGAGGCAATATTAATGTCAATGAAAATTGCTTTAAAAAAATCAAATTACAAAAAGGTAAAAAAATTATCTAAAACTTTTTCAAAAGTATGTGAAACATTATGTAAAGAGAATAAAAGTATATTAGAAAATCTCGATAACATTGAGCCAAAGAATGACTCTTAATCAAGAATTAAATAAAATTTTGATAATAGACTTTGGATCCCAGTTCACTCAATTAATTGCAAGACGTATAAGAGAATTAGGCGTTTTTTCTGAAATTGTTAGTCATAAAAAGATAAAAAAAAAAAATATAAATTTTAATATCAAAGGTATAATTTTATCTGGTGGTCCTCTAAATGTTTATGAGATAAATAAATATTCATTTGATAAAAAGATAATTGAAAAAGGGATTCCCATTTTAGGTATTTGTTTTGGACATCAAATACTTTCAAAATTAAATGGTGGAAAAGTAAAACAGTCAAAACATAGAGAATTTGGTTTAGCTAATATTTTTAAAAAAAAAGATAGCTTATTAACAAAAAAATTTTTTAATAAAAAAAGAATAATTAAAGTTTGGATGAGTCATGCTGACCAAGTCTCCAAGATTCCAAAGGATTTTTCAGTAATTGCCTCAAGTATAAATTCGAAGTTTGCAATTATCGAGAACAAAAAGAGGAGCTTCTACGGAGTTCAGTTTCACCCAGAGGTTACACATACAGAAAATGGAAAAAAACTAATAAGTAATTTCATTTTCTTAATTTGTAAGATTAAAAAAAACTGGTCGCCAAAAGATCAAAAATTAAAATTGATAAAAGAAATAAGAGATCAAGTTGGTCAAAATAAAGTTATTTGTGCACTCTCTGGGGGTGTTGATAGCAGTGTAGTTGCTCAACTGTTAAATAAAGCTATTGGCAAAAAATTGTATTGTATCTTTGTTAACACAGGTATGTTGAGAAAATATGAGGAAAAACAGGTCGTCAAAACATTTAAAAAAAGACTTAAGATCAATTTAATCTATGTAAATGCAGAAAATGAATTTATAAAAAATTTAAAAAATATTTCAGATCCTGAAAAAAAAAGAAAGATTATAGGAAATTTGTTTATAAAAATTTTTGAGCGTTATGCAAAAAAAATTAAGAATGTAAAATTTTTAGCTCAAGGAACTTTATACCCAGATTTAATTGAAAGTAGATCAGTTACAGGCAGCCAAACATCTAAAATAAAATCTCATCACAACGTTGGAGGTCTACCAAAAAAGATGAAGTTAAAATTAGTTGAACCATTAAAGTTTTTATTTAAAGATGAAGTAAGAAAATTAGGTTTAGAACTTAATTTAAGTAAGGAAATTGTGCTCAGACATCCTTTTCCTGGCCCAGGCTTAGCTATACGTATGCCGGGTCATATTACAAAAGATAAAATTAAAATTTTAAAAGATGCAGATTTTTATTTTATTCAGGCTTTGAAAGATCACAAACTTTATCATAAAATTTGGCAGGCATATGCAGCTCTTCTTCCTGTTAAAACAGTTGGGGTTATGGGAGATAACAGGACTTATGAATATTTATGCCTACTAAGGGCAATTACTTCTGAAGATGGCATGACTGCAGATTTTTATGAATTTAAAAAATCTTTTATACAGATGATTTCTAATAAAATTGTAAATAGCATTAGAGGAATAAATAGGGTAGTCTATGATATAACTTCAAAGCCACCAAGTACTATAGAATTAGAGTAGTAAATAACATGAACAGTAAGATTAAGAGAATTCTTAAAAAAAAGAATAAATCACAAATATTATGTCTCACCGCTTACTCAAAAAATTTTGCTGAAGAAGTTGATAAATACGCAGATATTACTTTAGTTGGAGACTCATTAGGCTCAGTTTTATATAATTACAAAACAACAAAAAAAGTTACTTTAACTAATATGATTGACCATGCTAGGAGTGTGAGAATTGGAGTGAAAAAAAGTTTATTAACAGTAGATATGCCATACAATACTTATAGATCGAATAGCGCAGCTTTAAAGAATGCAAAGAAAATATTAAAAGAAACAAAATGCGATGCAGTCAAATTAGAAGGAGGAAAAAAAATTATTAGTCAAGTTCAATGCTTGATAAAAAATAAAATTCCAGTAATGGGACATTTAGGTCTATTACCACAAACCGCTAAAGGTAAATTTAGATCAAAAGGAAAAACTGAGAAAGAAAAAAAAAAATTGATAAATGATGCATTGATGCTTCAAAAAAACGGAGTATTCGCGATAGTATTAGAATGCATAAAAACTTCAACAGCAAAGCAAATTACAAATGCACTCAAAATTCCAACTATCGGAATAGGGTCATCAAAATTTTGTGATGGACAAGTTTTAGTTACTGATGACTTATTAGGACTGAATAATACAAAGATAAGATTTGTTAAAAAATTTGTAGATCTAAAAAAATTTATTAGATTAGGAATAAAAAAGTTTTCTTTAGAAGTAAAATCAAAAAGGTATCCATCGAAGATACATTCTTATTAAAAATATTTTTTAAATTCTTCATTTATTGATAAAATTTCTAAGTCTACTAATCCACCAATTACAAGTTGTATTGCTACCAATAATATAAAACCTAGACCGACATATGCAATCCATAAATGTTTTTGAATATAATTTGCTAAGTAAGTGGCGAGAGCTCCTGTAAGAATGACTGAAAGTACTAAACCAAAAATCATAAATCCAAAATTACCTTTTGCGGCACCTACCACTCCTATAACGTTATCAAAACTAATTGTAATATCTGCAAACAAAACTTTATAAACACTTTTAATATATGATGGTTCTTTTGATTTTTTTGACGGGGATTTAACTTTTTTTATTTCAAAAAGATCTTTTCTTAAATCATTAACTATCCATATTAATAGTAACCCACCCAAAATTTTGATAAAATAAAACTTGAATAAATATGTTGCAAATAACGCAAAAATTATTTTAAATACTAATGCACCAGCTACACCCCATAATATTATTTGCCTTCTATTTTTTGGAACAAAGTTAGCTGCAATTAAACCAATTATAATTGCATTGTCGGCTGCCAAGATTATATCAATAAAAATAATCTGAAGTAATATGAGTGAATCTTCTAACAAAGTAGATGCATAATATTAGAAATTATAAATAATTCAATCTAAAGTAGTATTATTTTTTTATTGATAATTTTTTTAATACATTATGAAATAGTCTTAAAAAAATTGGAGGATAAATGAAAATCATAAAATATTTAAGCACTATTTTAGTTTCATTAATTTTGTCAATAAATCTTGCAATTGCAGAGAAATGGGACATGGCTTTAGCTTATGGAGCTGGTAATTTTCATTCTGCAAATGCGACTGAATTTGCAAATAATGTTACTAAAAAAAGTGGTGGCAAGTTAACAATTGTTACACATCCAGGAGGTTCTTTATTTAAAGGTGGTGAGATATTTAGAGCAGTGAGAACTGGTCAAGCACAGATCGGTGAAAGATTTATGTCTGCACTAGGAAAAGAGGACCCATTACTAGAGATTGACTCGCAACCTTTTTTAGCAACTTCTTATTCAGATGCTATGAAATTGTATAAAGCTTCAAAACCTGAAATCATAAAAGGTTTAGATAAAAAAGGTCTTGTTTTTTTGTACGCTGTGCCGTGGCCAGCTCAAGGTTTGTATAGCAAAAAAGAAATTAACTCAGTTAATGACCTTAAAGGTTTAAAATTTCGAGCTTATAACTCAGCAACAATTAGGATAGCTGAACTAACAGGTATGGCACCCACAAAGATTGAAGCTGCAGAAATAAGCCAGGCTTTTTCAACCGGAGCTGTTGAAAGTATGATAACTTCTCCTACAACAGGAAAAAACTCAAAGATCTGGGAAAACGGAGTTAAATACTTTTATGATATTGCAGCTTGGTTTCCAAAAAATATGGTGATTGTTAATAAAGATGCTTGGAACAAGCTTGATAAAGCAACTAAAGACCTTGTTATGAAACAAGCAGCTTTAGCTGAAAGAAAAGGTTGGCAATTGTCTAAACAAGGAAACGTTGGAGATAAAAAGGCGTTAGCTAACGCTGGAATGGTTGTAGGCAAAGTTAATGCACCATTACAAACTCATTTTGAAAAAGTTGGGGAGACAATGGCTAAAGAATGGTCTCAAAAAGCTGGATCAAGAGGAGCTGCCGTATTAGCAACATATAAATAATTTGATTATAATATTAAGGCCACTTTAGATTAAAGTGGCCTTAAGTTTTTATGTTTAATGCTTTAGACAAAAATTTAAATAAAATTTATAAGTTATCTGGTTATATAGCTGCCTTTTTTCTAATTTTAGTAGCTGTATTTATTCTTATTGGAATTTCATCGAGAATATTTGGTTTTTATATTAGGGGTTTAGCAGAATATTCAGGATACTGTATGGCTGCTGCATCGTTTTTTGCTTTAGCATACACTTTTATAGAAAATGGTCATATAAGAATTACGCTCTTTTTAGAAAAACTGTCTGATAGGAAAAAATGGTTTGCAGAGACTTGGTGTTTAATTGTTGCAAGTTTTTTTTCAGGATATTTGGCTTACTATTTTATAAAGATGTTAATTATATCATATAAATTTCAGGAGCGAAGTGAGGGAGCAGACGAAATTCTGATATGGATACCTCAAACAAGTGTTGCAATTGGCTCTACAATTTTTTTTATAAGTGTTTTTCATAGATTAATTCTAAATTTTAAAAAAAGTTAAATGGCAGAAATATTTTTAACAATTTTTTTTATAAGCGTTTTATTGATATTTTTGGGCTCTGGTATTTGGGTCGCATTAAGTATGGTGGGTGTATCAGCTATTGGAATGATGTTATTTACCTCAAGACCAGTTGGTGACGCAATGGCAACCACTATATGGGGAACATCTTCGTCATGGACCTTAACAGCTTTACCGCTTTTCGTATGGATGGGCGAGATATTATTTAGAACTAAGCTTTCAGAAAATTTATTTAGAGGTTTATCTCCTTGGATGCAAAAATTACCTGGCGGGTTGATACATGTTAATATTGTTGGTTGTGCATTGTTTGCTGCTATATCAGGATCATCAGCGGCAACAGTAGCTACTGTTGGAAAAATGTCTATTCCTGAGCTGAGAAAAAGAAATTATCCAGAAAAAATTTTATTAGGTAGTTTGGCAGGATCAGGAACTCTAGGGCTATTGATACCACCGTCAATTATCTTAATTATTTATGGTGTAGCTGTGCAAGAATCCATAGCAAAATTGTTCATTGCTGGAATTATTCCTGGTATTATGATTGCATTGATCTTCATGTCTTATGTAGTGATCTGGTCTCTTATTAACAAAAAAGATATGCCAAACATTATTGAAAATTACTCTTTTCTGGAAAAAATAAAAAAATCTAGACAACTTTTACCCGTAATATTTCTAATTTCAGCGGTAATTGGATCAATATACACTGGAATAGCAACTGCAACTGAAGCAGCATCTTTAGGTGTAGTTGGTGCTTTAATTTTGTCATATTTTCAAAAAAGTTTAACTTTAGAAACATTCAAGTCCTCATTGATGGGTGCAACTAAAACTTCATGTATGATCGCTTTCATATTAGCCGGTTCTACATTTTTATCTTTAGCTATGGGATTTACAGGATTACCAAGAAATTTAGCAATTTGGATAGAAAGTATGAGTCTTTCTCCTTATGTATTAATTTTTGTTTTAATGTTTTTCTACATAATATTGGGCATGTTTCTTGATGGAATATCAGCAGTCGTGTTAACAATGGCAATTATTGAACCAATGATTAGGCAAGCAGGATTTGATATGATTTGGTTTGGTATTTTTTTAGTTATTGTTGTTGAGATGGCTCAAATAACTCCACCAGTAGGATTTAACCTTTTCGTTCTTCAAGGAATGGCAAATAAAGATATGGGATATATAGCAAGGAGTGCTTTTCCATTATTTTTATTAATGGTTCTCGCGGTGATAATTGTTGTTATTTTTCCTGAGATTGTTTTATGGATGCCTGAGCAAATGGTCCAAAACTTAAATTAATATTTTGATATTTTTTTTCCCGCTATTATATCTTTAAGATCTTTGTACTCTTTACAATTACAGTCGCTCAAAACTTGAAGTCTTTCTACTGCTAAATTATGTCTATTGGTTGCCACATATAATTCACCTAAATATTCATTAATACCAATATGTTTTGGGTCAATAGCCAAACCTTGGAGATAATATTTCTCACCATTTTCAAAGTCACCTAGCTTTCTTGTTGTAAAACCCAGGTAGTTTAAAGTATTAGGTTTATTAGGTTTCTTCTTGTTAGATTTAATAAGTAACTTCTGAGCTTTTTGATATTTATCTTTTGCTTTATCCATTTTACCTTTTTTTTCTAATTTTTTTGCACTTTTGACAAAGGTTACAGCTTTTTCATAATCTGATTTCATTGACCCTCCGTCACCTCCAGAAGAACCTGCCGAAAAACTATTAGAAGTTAAAAGTAAATAAAATATCGATGTTATAAAAATTTTTTTTATCATTAATTAAATTTTTTTAATTTATTTAAAGTTACCAATTTTAGCCCATTAGCCGATAAATTTTTTTTTATTTCTTTAGCTGTTGCTAATGAACTTTTATTATCTCCATGTATGCATACAGAATCAATTTCACAAGGTATTTGTTTTCCACTGTGACAATTAAGTGCCTGATTTTTAACCATAGATAATACATGTTTTTTGGCTATTTCTGGATCTGTAATTAAAGCATTTGACTTCTTTCTTGATACTAAGTTTCCATCATCTTCGTAATTTCTATCAGCAAATATTTCACAGGCTATTTTCATATCAAGTTTTTTGGCTGCTACTTGCATTTTTGATCCAGTAGGAACTAAGTATATAAGATCTTTGCTAATATCATTAATAGTTTGTGCAATAGTTGTTGCTAATTCTATATCTTCGCAAGCCATGTTATTTAAAGCTCCATGGGGCTTTATATGACTTACAGTTTCACCATGATTGATTGCAATATTTTGTAAAATTTCATATTGATCTATGATTAATTTTCTTATTTCATTTGATGATAAATTTAGCCTAGATCTACCAAAATTTTCGGGATCTTTAAAAGAAGGATGCGCACCAATACTTACACCATTTTTTTTGGAAATCGAAATTACTTCATTCATTGTTTCTTCATCACCAGCATGATAGCCACACGCGACATTAGCTGAATTTACAATTTCTAATAAATCTGGATCATGTTCATTAGAATGATGTTGTGATTTTTCACCTAAATCGCAGTTTATATTAATTTCCTTAGTCATTAATTGTAAGTATAACATGGCATGATAAAAAATATATTAAATCTTGGTGACGCAGCAGTTTATTGTGATTTCGGTGATGAAGTTAATAAAAAAACAAATTCTTTAGTAATTAGATACTTCAAAACTCTTAGATCAAATAAAATTGATGGCGTTAATAATCTTATACCATCCTACAATAAATTAATAATCTCGTTTGATCTGAAAAAAACAAATTTTAAAAAACTAAAAAAGGTTTTAGAAAATATGTCAATTGATCGAGAAGAGAATTTATCAAGTAGAAAAATTGAAATACCTGTTTGTTGTCATGAAAATCTATCATTAGATATTGAAAGGTTAGAAAAAAAACTAAAATTGAGCAGAGATAAAATTTTTGAAAATTTTTTTAGTAATGAGTATTTTTGTTATATGACAGGTTTTATTGCTGGTATGCCTTTTTTAGGTGATTTGAAAGATGAGATGAGAGTTGAGAGATTAGAAACTCCAAGAGTAAAAGTTCCGAAAGGCTCTGTTGGAGTGACAGAACAGTTTACTAATATTTACACCTTTGAAAGTCCAGGTGGATGGAACATCATTGGAAATACACCAATTAAAATTTTTGATAATAAAAAGGAAAAGGATCCAAATCTAGTTAATCCAGGAGATACGATCATCTTTAAGAACATTAACCTTGAACAATATAAAAATTTAAATGAGTAAAAATTATTTTCAAATTTTGAGAGCAGGAATTAATACAACTTTTCAAGATTTGGGGAGAGAAAATTTGTATCACATTGGAATTCCTTTCAGTGGGGCGATGGATAGGAGAAATTATTTAATTTCTAATAGATTAGTACAAAATAAATCCGACTTACCAGTTATTGAATTTGCATATCAGGGGCCTTTGATGAAATATTTTGGTGAGAGAATAAATGTTGCGATTACAGGGGATGTTCATTTTACAATTAAAAAAAAAGATAAAAAAATCGAGGGGCTTTGTTATCAAAATTATTTTTTAGAAAATGGAGATGAAATTGATATTCTATCGACCAATAAATCTGTTTATGGATATTTTTCAATTGGAGGAGAATTTGATCTTAAATATCAGTGGGGCAGTTGTTCCATAAACACAAAAGCAAATATTGGATCTAATGATGGTAAAAAAATTTCTAATACTCAAACTATTAAGATTAAAAAGATTAATCAAAATTTTTTGTCTAAAAAACTTAATTATTTAAATTCAAGAATAGAAAAAATAAGAATTATAAAAGCAACGAACTTTGATTATTTCTCAGTTAAAGGAAAAAAAGATTTTTTTGGAAGTGAATTTAAAATTTCAAAACTTTCAGATAGGATGGGCATGAGACTTGAGGGTCCAAAAATAGAAAATATAGTAAATAAAAACATTAAGTCAGAAGGATTATTAAAAGGTGTAATTCAAATTACAGCTGATGGAGATCCAATTATTATGCTCTCAGATCATGGGACAATTGGAGGTTATCCAAAAATAGGAGTTGTCATAAGTGCAGATTATGACAAGTTAGTTCAATTACCATCAGGGTCAAAAATAAAATTCCAGGAAGTTGAATTAGCTGATGCAGAAACACTTTTCAAGTTGTATGAAATGGATACACAAAAATTAATTTCTCAAATTTAATGAAAGTTCTAAATAGACTACCTGGTCCTTTTTTAATCTTTTTAGGAGCATTCAGTTTAAGTTTTGGAGGATTGATTGTAAAATCTTTTGAGGGCTCTACTCTCTGGCAAATCCTTTTTTGGAGATCCTTTTTTTTTATTATTGTTATCACAATTTTTCTTTTAATTACTTACAAAAAAAAAATCTTTAATGTTTTATATATTTCAGGTTTTCCAGGATTAATTGGAGGAATAATCTTATCTGTTGGATTCGTGAGTTATGTTTTTGCCATGTATGAAACAACAGTTGCTAACACTAATTTTATTATACAAACTCAGACATTATTTCTTGCAATTTTTGGATATATTTTTTTGAAGGAAAAAATTTCAAAACTAACCTCTGCATGTATATTTATTGCAATATGTGGAATTTTTCTAATGTTAGGTGGAACTATTTCACCAGGTCAAATGATAGGAAACACAGTTGCTTTTTTAATGCCAATATCTTTTGCAATTTTAATATTAATTGTTAGAAAATTTCCTGAGATTGATATGGTGCCTCTACAACTTGTTGCTGGAACAATCTCAATGATTATAGGATTCATCATGTCACCAACAATACTAATTTCTCTTAACGATATTTTTTTGGGTTTTTTAGCTGGTTTTTTTCAATTAGGATTTGGATTTATCCTAATTACTATTGGTGCAAGATCAACACCGTCTGCTTTTGTTGGGATAATAATGTTAACAGAAGCAGTTTTAGGACCTCTTTGGGCATGGATTTTCGTAAATGAAAATCTCTCATTTGAAGTATTAGTGGGGGGATCAATAGTAATAACTGCAGTTGTTTTGCAATTTTTTAATATATATTACACAAAAAAAAAGGAACTTTAATTATTTAAGTAAGCAAAAAATTATGCTAATAATTAAGCTTACGGGAGAGACTACTTTTTTATGTAGCGCCGAAGGAGCAACCACCCAGGAATCTCTCAGGCAAAAGGACCGTACATATTAACTCTGGAAAGAGATTAAATTCTCGCCGAAGGAGCAAAACTCTCAGGCAAATATACAGATGGGTAAAAAGAGTTAATATGGATATAAAAAAAACACCGCTTTACCAACTGCACCAAGATTGCAAGGCAAAATTTGTAGAATTTGCTGGTTATCAAATGCCAATACAATATTCCGAAGGTATTGTTGAAGAACACAAATTCACAAGAAATCACTCTGGTATATTCGATGTTTCTCACATGGGTCAATTATTTATTTATGGTGGTGAAGAACTAACCCAAGATTTAGAAAAAATTTTCCCTTTGAATTTAAAAAATTTAAAATTAAATCATTCAAAATATAGTTTCTTAATGAATGAAGATGCTGGCATTCACGACGACTTGATAATTACAAAGATTAATGAAGGTTTTTTAATTATTCTTAATGCAGCATGTAAAGAAAGTGATTTTGATATTTTAAAGAATTTTTTAAAAGGCAAATACAAAATGATTTTGGATGATAATAGATCCTTAATTGCGATACAAGGACCAAAGTCTTCAAATATACTTAATGATGTTATTGAAGGAGTAAAAGATTTAAATTTTATGTCTGGAAACTGGTTTTCTTTTGAAAATCAAAAAATTTATATTACACGATCTGGTTATACAGGTGAAGATGGTTTTGAGATATCAATACTAAATAGTTTTGCAGATAAATTAACAAGAGAACTAATTAAAAAAGGCTCTAAGTTAATAGGTTTAGGAGCGAGGGATACTCTAAGATTAGAAGCTGGCTTATGTTTATACGGTCATGACCTTGATAAAGATAAAACTCCAGTAGAGGCAAATTTAAAGTGGGCAATTTCAAAAGAAAGAATATCTAAAGGAGATTTTATAGGGTCTGACATTATCATAAAACAAATAAATAATGGTGTCAGTAAAATCAGAGTTGGTATAAAACCCGAGGGAAGAATAATCGCTAGAGAAAAAACAAAAATTTTTAATCAATCAGATGTTCATATTGGAGAAATAACTAGTGGAACATTTGGACCAAGCGTGAATGGACCTGTGGCAATGGGTTATGTTGAAAACCAATTTTCAAAGAAAAATACTAGAGTATTTTTAGAAGTAAGAGGCAAAAAACATCCAGCCAATATTTGTAGTTTGCCATTTTACAAAAAAAGTTATGTCAAAGGAGCAAATTAATGAGTGAAGTAAAATATTCGAAAGAACATGAATGGATAAAGTTAGAAGGTGATGTAGCAACAATTGGCATAACTAAGCACGCAACTGAAATGTTAGGAGATATAGTTTTCGCAGAACTTCCTGAAAAAGGTTCTAATGTCGAAAAAGATGGAACAGCTGGAGTTGTAGAGTCAACAAAAGCTGCTAGTGACGTATATACCCCTGTAGGTGGTGAGGTGGTTGATACGAACCAAGCTATAGTCGATGATCCTTCAAAAATTAATCAAGATCCAGAAAACTCAGCTTGGTTTTTTAAACTAAAAATAAAAGATCCATCAGAAATGGATGCTTTAATGAATAGAGAAGATTACGACAAATTTGCAAAGGAGACATCATCATAATGTTACCCAATTCAGAGAAAGATTTTTTAAAAAGACACATTGGACCTTCTAAAGAAGATCAATCAAAAATGTTAAAAGAATTAAATTATCAATCGCTTGACGATTTAATTGATAACACTGTTCCAGAAAAAATAAAGTTTAAGGGTGAGTTAAATATTGGTGAGTCGAACTCAGAATATGAAGCATTGAGAAAATTAAGAGTAATGTCAAAAAAAAATCAAGTTTTTTCAAATTTTATTGGTATGGGTTATTATGGAACTTATACACCATATGTAATTTTGAGAAATATATTAGAAAATCCAGGTTGGTACACTTCATATACCCCTTATCAACCAGAGGTGGCTCAAGGAAGACTTGAGATGTTATTAAACTTCCAGCAAATGATCGTTGACTTTACTGGAATGGACATTGCCAATGCCTCTTTATTAGATGAAGGCACAGCAGCCGCCGAAGCTATGGGTCTTAGTCACAGATTAAATAAAAAAGATAGTAATTTAGTTTTTGTATCTGAGGATTGTCATCCTCAAACAATTAATGTAATTCAAACAAGAGCTGAACCGATGGGCTTAAAAGTTTTGGTTGGTAAAGATGAAGTTTTAGATCAATTAAAAGAAGATTTAGTTTGTGGAATTATACAATATCCTGGGACTTTAGGGGATATAAAAGACCCAAGTGAAGCAATTAGTAAAATTCATAAAAAAAACGGAAAGGCAGTGTTAGCTTGTGACCTATTAGCATTAGCAAAATTAAAAACACCTAGAGAACTTGGTGCTGATATAGCAGTTGGAAGTTCCCAAAGATTTGGTATCCCAATGGGATATGGAGGTCCACATGCCGCATTTTTTGCAACAAAAGATGAGTATAAAAGATCAATGCCTGGAAGAATCGTCGGTGTATCAGTTGATAGACATGGCAATAAAGCATATAGATTATCCTTACAAACTAGAGAGCAGCACATCCGAAGAGATAAGGCGACAAGTAATATTTGCACTGCTCAAGCTTTATTAGCGATTGTATCAGCAGCATACGCTATCTATCATGGTCCAGACGGAATTAAAAATATTTCTGAAAGAGTCTCTCAATTGGCAAAAAATTTTGCTGATAAAATAAAACAATCTGGATACGAATTATATTCAAATTACTTTTTTGACACAGTTACAATTATTACTAAAGAAAAGACTGATCAAATTTATACGAATGCTTTAAATCAAAAAGTCAACATACGTAAAGTAAATTCTGAAATGCTTGCTGTTTCTTTTGATGAAAGAAAAAATGTTTATAGAGTTAATCAATTATTAAAAATCTTTAATGTGGCTGAGTCAATTAAAAAAGAGGATCCCTCAGTAAGTTTACCCAATTTACCAAAAAATTTATTAAGAGTTTCAAAATATTTAAAACATCCAGTTTTTAATTCATATCACTCAGAAACTGAAATGTTACGATATCTAAAAAGGTTGGAAGATAAAGATATAGCATTGAATAGAACGATGATAGCACTTGGCTCATGCACAATGAAATTAAATGCAGCCGCTGAAATGATTCCTATTTCATGGAGAGAATTTGCTGAGCCTCACCCATTTGTTCCAATTGAGCAAATGGAAGGTTTTAGAGATTTATTTACCGATCTAAAAAATTGGCTGCGATCTATAACTGGTTTTTCAGGTGTTTCTCTGCAACCTAATGCAGGTGCTCAAGGGGAATATGCAGGCTTAATGGTTATCAGAAAGTATCACTTAGATAGAGGTGAATCTAATCGAAACATATGCTTAATTCCAAGCTCAGCACATGGCACTAATCCAGCAAGTGCACAAATGGTTGGAATGAAAGTAGTTGTAGTTAATTGTGATAAAGAGGGAAATGTTGATTTTGATGATTTAAAGAAAAAGGCTGAGCAACACTCTGAAAACCTCGGCGCATTAATGGTGACTTATCCATCAACTCATGGAGTATTTGAGGAAAAAATAACTGATATTTGTGAATTAATTCATAAAAATGGAGGCCAGGTCTACATGGATGGAGCAAATTTAAACGCACTAGTCGGAGTTGCGAAACCTGGAAATTTTGGTCCAGACGTTTGTCATATTAATTTACATAAAACATTTTGTATTCCTCACGGCGGTGGAGGACCTGGAATGGGACCTATTGCTTGTAAAAGACACTTACAAGTTTATTTGCCTAACCACCCGGTGATAAAAGATTGTGGACCAACAACTGGAATTGGTGCAGTATCTGCAGCACCTTGGGGTAGTTCAAGTATTTTATCTATCTCTTGGATGTATATAAAAATGATGGGATCAGCAGGATTAAAATTTGCTACGCAAGTTGCAATATTAAACGCAAATTATATTGCTCATAGATTAAAAGATCATTTTCCAATTTTATACAAAGGCTCAAATGGTAATGTTGCACATGAATGTATTATTGATATAAGAAATATAAAGTCAGAAACTGGGGTTACTGAGGAAGATATCGCAAAAAGATTAATTGATTTTGGATTTCATGCACCAACTATGTCATGGCCTGTAGCTGGAACAATGATGATTGAGCCAACTGAAAGTGAAGGTTTGTCAGAACTTGACAGATTTTGTGAAACTCTAATTAAAATTAAACAGGAAATTGAAAAAATTAAATCAGGAGAATTTGATAAAATAGACAATCCAATAAAAAATGCTCCACATACTGATAGTGAACTAGCTTCAGATAATTGGACTCATAAATATTCAAGAGCGGAGGCTGCTTATCCAGCAAAATTCTTAAGAACTAATAAATTCTGGCCACCAGTTGCAAGAGTAGACAATGTTTACGGTGATAAAAATATATTCTGTACTTGTCCGAGCATAGATGAATTTAAAGAAGATGCAGCTTAATTATTAATGAAAATTGCTGTCGTTGGCTCAGGCATTTCAGGATTGAGTGCTGCATATTATTTATCAAAAAAACATCATGTAGACCTTTTTGAAAAGGAGGATCATTTTGGAGGTCATTCTCACACCATAGATTTATCTTTTGGAACAAAAAAAATTCCAGTGGATATAGGATTTATAGTATTTAATTTTGCCACATATCCTAACTTAATAAAATTTTTTGAGGAAAATAAAATTGCAATTGAGAAAAGTGATATGTCATTTTCTGTGTCAGTAGAAAAATCGTCCTTTGAGTATTGTGGCAGAGGATTAAATGGAATTTTTTCAAATAAAATAAATTTTTTCAACTTAAAATTTCTCAGAATGTTCTTTGATATAATTAAGTTTTATAAAAAATGTGATAATACAAAAAGTATTCATGAAGATATCACTCTTGGTGATTATTTGAAAAAAGAAAATCTCTCAACAGAGTTTATTAACTATCATTTGATACCAATGGTTTCTGCCATATGGTCAATGCCACCCAGCGCTGTTAGCCAAATGCCATTAAGTTTTTTTTTGAAGTTTTTTCAGAATCATGGTTTGTTTAAATTAAAAAATAGACCTCAGTGGTATACTGTTTCAAACCGAAGTAGAACTTATGTTGAAAACATTCTTTCAAAAATTAGTGGAGAATATTTTAAGAATTATCCAATTAAAAAAATAAAAGTTAAAACTTCAGGTATAGATTTATATTATGGTGGAGAAAATGAATTTTTTGATTATGATAAAGTTATTCTAGCAACACATGCAGATGAAGCTCTTTCAATAATTGATAAACCTACAGATGATGAAAAAAATATTTTATCGAATTACAAATATAAAGAAAATATTGCATATATTCATACAGATATTATAGCTATGCCAAAAAACAAAAAGGCCTGGTGTTCATGGAATTCCTCTATAAAAAAAAATGAGTTAGAAAAAAATTCAATAACGTATTGGCTTAACTTATTACAAAACCTAAAGTGTGAGGAAAATGTTTTTTTAACTTTAAATCCTTATTTTGATATTGATGAGTCCAAAATATTAAAAAAAGTAAGATTTAGACACCCATACTTCGATCAATCTGCTCTAAAATATCAAAGTCAACTAACAAATTTACAAAATAAAAGAAATATTCTTTTTTGCGGAAGTTATTTTGGTTACGGTTTTCATGAAGATGGAATAAAATCATCTATTGAAATGCTCAGAAACCTCAATGACTAGTTGTATTTATAACGGAACTGTAATTCATAAAAGATTTAAACCAAAAATACATTTTTTTAAGTATAAAGTATTTTCACTTTTAATCGACCTTTCTGAACTTGATAATTTAGACAAAAAGATTGGTTTTTTTTCATACAATAAATTTAATCTAATAAGTTTTTTTGATAAAGACCACGGTGAAAGAGATGGTTCATCAGTAATTAATTGGGTAAAAAAAAATCTTAAAGAAAACGATGTCAATTGTGAAAATATTAGAATTAAACTCTTATGTTATCCAAGAATTTTAGGATATGTTTTTAATCCTTTAAGCATTTTCTATGTTTATGATAAAAATGACAAATTAATATCATTACTATATGAAGTTAAAAATACTTTCGGTGAGCAACATACATATATTTTTAAAATAAAAGAAAACAACCTACTTCAACATAATTGTGAAAAAAAATTTCATGTATCACCATTTATTGAAATGAATTGTAGTTATTTTTTTAGGACTCTAAAACCAGCTGACAAGATTTCAATTATAATAGATCAATATCAATTAAATGAAAAAATATTATATGCATCTCAAGATGGCAAAAGAACAGACTTTACAACTTCAGAGTTAATCAAATCTTATTTAAAGCATCCATTAATGACCTTTAAAGTTATTGCAGCGATACATTTTGAAGCGTTTAAATTATGGACTAAAGGGATAAAATTTATTCAAAAAAAATTTAAAATTAAAAATAATATATCTATTGAAAACTAATGTTACTGCATAAACTTTCTGATAAAGTTGTTTTTAATACTCTATCTGGGATCAAAGTTGGATATTTAGAAATTAGAAGTTATCAAGGAGAAACATTCAGATTTGGCAATCCTAAAGATAATTTAAAGGCAAAATTAATAATTAAAAAACCCAATTTTTCTTTTAATTTAATCAGAGGAGGTAGTATTGGTTTTGCTGAATCTTATATGAGAGGAGAATTTGAAACAGATAATTTATCTGATTTAATCGAGATCACCGCGAGAAATATTAAAATTATTTATAAATTTTCGGGTTTACTTGATTTTACAATCGTGAATTTTTTGAAGAATATATTTATAAAAAATACAAAAAATAGAAGCAAAGAAAATATTGCAAAACATTATGACTTAGGGAATGAATTTTTTTCATTATGGTTAGATGAAACTTTGACCTATTCAAGTGGAATTTTTGATGAAACTATTAAAGATCTTTCTGAAGCACAAAATAATAAATATCAAAAAATGATTGATTTAATAAGACCAAATAATGGAGATAGGGTTTTAGAAATAGGATGTGGCTGGGGTGGATTTGCAGAATATTTAGGAAAAAAATATGATGTAAAATTAGATTGTATTACAATTTCAAAAAAACAATATGAGTATGCAAAAGAGAGAATTTTTAAATGTGGTTTAAATGAAAAAGTAAATATAGAAATTAAAGATTATAGAGATTTGAAAAATAAATATAATTCAATCGCTTCAATTGAAATGATAGAGGCGGTGGGAAAAAATTACTTGGAAAGCTACTTTAAAACTATTAAGAACAATTTATCGCCAGATGGAAGGGCAGCCATTCAAGCTATTACAATTGATGATAGTTTATTTGGAAGATATAAAACCAAACAAGATTTTATTCAAAAATATATTTTCCCAGGAGGTTTTCTACCAAGCAAAAATAGCTTAAATAAACATGTTTCAGAGAATGGTTTAACTATTAAATCTTACGACTCTTATGCTGATCATTATGCAAATACATTAGGTATATGGAAAAATGAGTTTAATAAAAAATGGGATTTAATTAAAAAACAAGGATTTGATTTAACATTTAAACGAATGTGGGAATTTTACCTCTCTTATTGTGAAGCAGGATTTAAATCAAAAAATATTGATCTAATACAATTTTCAATTCAAAATAAATAGAATATAGAGGGCTTATGGGCAAAATAAAAAACTTTAAATCAATTTTATTGATAATCTCTCTATTCTTAATTACAAACTGCTCAAACAATAGCGATATGAAACCAGAGGATTTTAAAGGTAAAGAGCCTAAGCTAATTATAGAAAATTATTTATCAGGTAATGTTAAAGCTTGGGGTGTTCTTCAAAATAGATCTGGCAAAGTTATAAGACAATTTTCTGCTGATCTAAATGGCAAATGGGATGGAACCAAATTAATTCTTGATGAAAAATTTAATTGGGATGATGGCGAAATTCAAAACAGACAATGGCAAATTAATAAAATTGATGAAAATAATTACGAGGGAACAGCAGGTGATGTTGTAGGCAGAGCTAAAGGTTATTCCTATGGTCCAGCATTTAAATTTGAATATGTTTTATTGGTTCCTGTTAAAGGAAGAGAAATAAAGATTACTTTTGATGACTGGATTTTTAAACAAGACGAACGTGTAGCCATTAACAAAGCCACAATGACTAAATTTGGTTTTAAAGTTGCTGAACTGACAGTTGTATTTGTTAAAGATTAATTTTTTTTTTGATATTTAGTCATTTTACCAACCAATCCAAAATAAATTTTACTCGGTAAAAAACTTAAAAACTTAAGTATTAGAGTAAGTGTTTTAGGAAAATGAATCTCAAAGATTTTTTTATTAATTAGACCATCATAAATTTTTTCTGCTGCATAGTCAGTAGTTTTTAAAAAGGGCATTTTAAAGTCGTTTTTATCTGTCATTGGTGTTTTAATAAATCCAGGTGATACCAAACAAATTCGAACATTTGATCTTTTAAAGTCAAAATATAAACTTTCTGCTAAATTATTTAGAGCTGATTTTGATGGGCCATATCCTGTTGAATTTGGTAGTCCCCTGTATCCAGCAATAGAGGAAACAATCGTAATGATTCCACTTTTTTTATTTTTAAAATATTGTTCAACAGCTTTTATACTGTTTAAAGTTCCAAAAAAATTTACTTTAAAAACATCCTCTATTTGTTCGACATCAATATCCCTTTCTTTTTTTGGATTCCAAGTACCAGTAGAAAAAAAACATATCTCAATATTTTGAAACTTATTATTAATTTCCATAAAGACTTCTTCACATTTTTTTTTATCGGTAACATCCAGTGGAAAACTGTAAATATTTTCATTGGCATCAGAAATTTCTTTCAAGAGGTTTTCTCTTCTTGCAGATATAGCAACGTTCCAACCCATACTAGCAAATTTTATTGCTAAAGCTTTTCCGATACCTGTGCTTCCACCAGTTATCCAAATAGTTTTTTTATTCATACTACATTGATGTATAATACTAATATGTTAAAAAATAAAATATTATCATTTACTCTCTTTCTACTAATTACATATTCAGCTTCTTTTATTGGAGGATTAGTAACTATAAATTTTAAAGAGCCTTGGTATTCAGAATTAGTTAGATCAAGCTTTAGTCCACCAGATTGGATTTTCGCTCCTGTATGGACAACATTATATTTCATGATGACACTCGCAATTTGGTTTTTTTGGCATAGTGAAAATAGAGATATGAATACCGTTTACATTTATTTTATTCATATACTATTTAATACAACTTGGAGTATAGTTTTTTTTGGCTTACATAATATTCTATTTGCTTTCGTTAATTTATTAATCTTAATTTTTTTAATCATTGTACTAACCCTCAGATTTAGACGTATAAATTTAATAAGTACATATTTGATGATTCCCTATTTACTTTGGAGTTGCTATGCATTATTCCTGAATTTCAACTTGTTAATTTTAAATTAAATATGGATGATGTAATTATAGTTGGTGGTGGAATAATTGGAACAGCAACAGCATATTTTTTATCTAAAGAGGGCAGAAAAGTAAAAGTTATCGAGAGAGATCCAACTTATAAGACTGCCTCTTTTCCACTTTCTTTAGGAGGATTCAGAAGGCAGTTTTTTCAAACTGAGAATATTTTACTGGGCAAGTTTGCTAGAGAATTTATATTTCAGATACCAGAGTTACTAAAAACTGAAAAAAATCCAAAGCCAACAGCCAGTATGGTAACAAACGGATATCTTTTAATGTTTGGTCCTGAGCATGCACAGGAACAATATAAAGCTTTAGAAAATCATAAAGCTTGTGAAGCGGGTACTAAAAATATCAAAGGGTCAGAATTAAAAAATTTTTTTCCTTATATAAACAATGACGGAATAGAAACCGCAACGTTTACTGATAACCAAAGTGAAGGATGGATTGATCCTTTCATGTTTCATGGGGCTTTAAAAAGTAAAGCGATTGAACTAGGTGCTGAATTTATAAAAGGAGAAGTTAAAACACTTTCAGAAATTAAGGCGAAAACAATCATATCTGCAGCTGGATGTTGGACAAAAGAACTTCTTGAGGATATTCCAGTTGAACCACAAAAACACACTGTATTCAGAGTTAAATGCCCAAAACATATACCAGAAATGCCATTAACAGGAGATCTTACAACTGGAGTTTATTGGAGGCCCGAAGGAAAAGAATATTTAGCGGGATCTCCCAAATCAGTTTTTGACGCAAAAGATCTTGAGCCTGCATGGAATGATTTCGAAGAGCTTGTTTGGCCAGCTTTGGCTCATAGAGTACCTGCCATGGAAGAACTAAAATTGACAGGTGGATGGGCTGGATACTATGACTGCAATAGACTTGATAATAATGCAGTGGTTGGAAAACATCCAAAGTATGAGAATGTTTATTTAGCTACTGGTTTCACAGGTAGAGGATTAATGCAAGCTCCGGGTATTGGTAGGGCCTTAACTGAACTAATAACCACTGGCGCTTACCAATCAATTGATATCTCAAATATGGCAGTTGAGCGGGTCTTAGGGAAAAAAGCTAGAACAGAGCCTTACGTGCTATAAAACTTAAGTTCCACAAAAAGTTTTATATTTTTCATCTGAATTAGATAAAGTTTGATAATCTTTCAAACCTTCTCTAGAAGAGTATGGTTTTTTTAAAATCTCTAATAATCTAAGAAACGGTTTTAGATTATCTTCCTGAGCTGCCTTTAAAACCTCCTCTATTTTATGGTTTCTTGGAATAACGATAGGATTATTTTTTTTCATTAATTTTATTGATTTATCTTGAATATTTTTTTCTTTTTTTAGTCTTTCCTGCCACCTTTTTTTCCAAATTTTAAAATGGTAATCAGTATATATCTTATCATTTTGTATTTTTTCATTCATTAAATAACAAAAGGTATTTGTATAATCAGCTTTATGTTGATGCATCCAAGTTAGTAAATCCAAGATTAAAAACTTGTCTTTTTCATCTAATATCGATAATCCAAGTTTATGTCTCATCATTTCCATCCATTTTTCTTCATATTTTTTTTCAAAAGAATTAATAATGTCTGTAGCTAATTCAATTGACTTGTTTTGATTAGTATCAATTAATGGTATTAAACATTCCGCTAATCTTGCTAAATTCCACTTTGTAATAATAGGCTGATTACAATATGCGTATCTTCCCATTTTATCTATTGAACTAAACACTGTTTGTGGGTCATAAGTATCCATAAAAGCACAAGGGCCGTAGTCAATGGTCTCACCTGAAATACTCATATTATCAGTATTCATTACCCCATGCACAAAACTAACCCTCATCCAATTTACCACAAGGTCAATCTGTTTATCCAAAACAGCCTTTAAAAATTCCAAGGCTATATTTTCAAAATCTTTTAAATGTGGATAATGTCTATTAATAACGTAATCAAAAAATATTTTTAATTCACTTTCATTTTCTCGAGCAGCAATATACTGAAATGTACCAACTCTAATATGACTAGATGCAACTCTTGTTAATATTGCTCCGGGTAAGGGAATTTCTCTAAAAACTTGTTCCCCAGTTTTTACTACGGCGAGGCCTCTAGTTGTGGGTATATTAAGATAATTTATTGCCTCACTAATGATATATTCCCTAAGCATGGGACCTAAGGCAGCTCTACCATCACCATTTCTTGAAAAACTAGTTTTGCCTGAACCCTTAAATTGAATATCATATCTCTGTTTTTTATTTGTCAAATGCTCTCCAAGTAATGTTGCTCGGCCATCTCCCAGCATTGTAAAATGGCCAAATTGATGTCCAGCATATGCCTGAGCTATAGAGTTACTACCTTTAGGCAAAACATTTCCTGCAAATATTTCAGATAGTTCATCCTTAGTTATATTTTCAAAGTTAAGATTTAGGTCCGAAGCTAATTTTTCATTAAGCAACAATAATTCAGGACTTTTGACAGAAACTGGTTTTATGTTTTCTTTAAATGCATTTGGAAGTCTTGAATAAGAATTATCAAAATTCCAATTTATATTTCTATTCATTATGTATTACTGACCCCAAATATTATTTAAAGTTTGTTCTCTTTTGCAGGCATTTTTATATCTGATATATTTTTGAAATTTAATTTTATAGAAATCTTGATGATAATCTTCAGCTTTAAAAAATTTAGAAAACTTTCTTACATAGGTCACAATTTTTTTATTAAATTTTTTTTCAAGATCTTTTATGTCTCTTTCAATAAGTTTTTTTTCGTTACTATTTTGAAAAAAAGCTACAGATCTATAACTATAGCCTTTATCACAAAATTGACCATAGGCATCAAACGGATCTATGTTGAGCCAAAAATTTTTAAGCAATTCCTCATAAGTAATAATTTCTTTATTGTAAATTACCTCAACAACTTCAAAATGACCTGTCTTACCATAAGTAACCTCTTTATAGGTTGGGTTTTCAGTTGTACCCCCTGAATAACCAGAAATTACTTCTTCAACGCCATTAAGTTTTTCAAAAGATTCCTCTACACACCAAAAACAACCTCCTGCAAAATAAGCTTTTTCTTTTTGACTAGCAAATGCAGAAAAGTTTATTAAAAGACCAATAACTATAATGATTAATTTTCTCATTACTCATCATATACAAAAACAATAAAATGAGTCCATGTTATTAAAGGTAGCTATAAAAAAATAGCTTACCTTTAATAATCTAAATATATTTATTTCTTTTTATATTTTGCTGCTTCCTCAGAACCACCTGTTGCTGATCCTTTACTGTACGAGTGAGCACCCATACCAGCTAACTGTCCGTCTTTAACAATCAAGTATTGATTCCTAATTTCTTTACCTTCAAAGAAACATTCTAAGATCTCCCTAACACCATCTGCATATCTTGATTGGGCAGTCAATGAAGTTCCTGAAGTGTGTGGTGTCATTCCGTGGTTTGGCATAGTTCTCCATACATGATCATTTGGAGCTGGTTGAGGAAACCATACATCTCCTGCGTAACCACTTAATTGGCCACTCTTAAGTGCTTTTGCGATTGCCTCTCGATTACAAATTTTACCTCTTGCAGTATTAACAATGTATGCTCCTTTTTTCATTTTACTTATCATGGCGTCATCGAATAAGTTTTCTGTTTCTGGATGTAATGGACAATTAATTGTAACTACATCACAAACCTTTACCATTGACTCTACCGATTCATGAAATGTTAGATTTAATTCTTTTTCAACACTGTCAGGCAATTTGTGTCTATCAAAATAATGTAAGTGTACATCGAATGGCTTCATTTTTCTTAGAGCATCTAGACCAATTCTTCCAGCAGCAACAGTGCCAATATGCATACCTTCGACATCATAAGATCTTTGAACAGCATCAGCGATATTCCAACCACCTTCATTAACAATTCTATGTTGATTATGATAATCTCTTACCATTGAAACTATCATCATTACAATGTGCTCAGCAACAGATCTTGAGTTGCAAAAAGTAACCTCAACTACATCAATTTTATTATCCATTGCAGCTTGTAAATCAACATGGTCTGAACCAATACCCGCAGTGATTGCCATTTTAAGATTTTTAGCTTTTGCAATCCTTTCTTTAGTCAAATAGTAAGGAAAGAATGGCTGAGAAATAACTATATCAGCATCAACTATATGTTTATCAGCTTCACACCCGTCTCCATCTTTACTGTTAGTCACAATCAATTCATGACCGTTGCTTTCTAAAAATTTTCTTAAACCTAGTTCACCCGATACACAACCAAGTAGTTGTCCTGGAGTATAGTCTCTACCTTTTGGTGTAGGTAAACTCATTCCATCAGGATATTTCTCTATTTTTGGTAATTGTCCAAGAGGATAAGATTTTGGCATTCCTCCTTTTGGATCATCGTATAAAATGCATAGTACTTTCATTTAATCTCCTGTATATTTTTTTTATCAATCTAACACCATTTTGAGACTGCTAGCAAATGAATTATTTTTGATTAGGGTATTTTTTTTTAAGAATTAAGCGATTAATCACTATCGCAAATATTATAATTATTATTGAACCAGTTATTACAGGTGTCAAAATATAGTCTAACGAAACACTGCCTATAATTACAATTATCGGATTTCCTCCTGCTGGAGGATGAGTTACATTTAATAAGATCATTAAACCTACACCAAACCCAACGGCTAAGGGAATAATTATAAATAAAGGTAATGGAATAAAGTTTAAAAAAAATAAACCAACGGTAGCTGTTATCAAATGACCAAAAAAAACATTTTTAGGTTGGGCAAAAGGACTTTCAGGATAACCGTAAAGTAAAACCATTGATGAACCAAAAGATGCTAATAAAAATATCCCAAATTCAGTTTTGTAAGTTAAAAAAGTTAAAACTCCAATTGTAATTAATGAAAATATTCCCGCAGATATTGATTTTTTAAATTCTAAATTTTGCATAAGACAAAGATTATGTATCACAGTGAATAGAAAAAAAGATTAATTTTGATAAGTTCTACAATCTTAAGTTGTTTTAGAATTTGTAAGGTAGAAAAATAGGGGGCTTTTTACAATGATTATTATTTGCAGAAACCCACACCCTATGATTAGAATATTAGAATAAAATAAATAATGTTTAACATAATAATAAAAAAGGAGGAGAGATGTTAGCAAAAATGTTTAAAAGGCTAACTTCTACTTTAACAGTAGTTGTAGCTTTATTTTCTTCACTCGTATTACCTCAGAAAGTGTTTGGAGCTGAAACTCAATACTTTCCAATAGCAAGTAGCCGAGTCGGCCCTTATTCAGCAATGGGAACCGGTTATTACGGTGCTCAAATTGATTACTTAAATTATGTCAATATGACAGGTGGGGTGAATGGTGTCATGCTTACATGGCAAGAATGTGAAACAGAATACAATGCTGTAAAAACAGTTGAGTGTTACCAAAGACTACTTGAAAAAGATGGTCAAAGAATAGTTGTATTTGATACTTTAGGAACACCTGGAGCATATGCAGTTATTAACCGTATGGCAAAAGACAATGTTGTTTTAGCTCAATATGGTTATGGAAGAACTGACGGTGCTGATGGAAGAGT
>Ga0208390_1000054_pt1 | contig 32259 bp, 32 predicted proteins | sample Knorr_S7_td_Surf_FD_185594 | JGI IMG/M metagenome (GOLD analysis project Ga0208390, IMG submission 185594) | Marine microbial communities from Southern Atlantic Ocean transect - Knorr_S7_td_SurfaceA_ad_6m_LV_A (SPAdes) (version 2) | ecosystem: Environmental > Aquatic > Marine > Oceanic | place...
TACAATGTTAAAAAACCTTTCTTACAAAGATCCACAAATAGAAAAACAAATAAATTCATTAGTAGGAAAAGAGCTCTCACTAATTAAAAAATTAAAGCTTAAAGGAGCTGGATCTCGGAAGCTATATATAAAGAAGTGTGACAACGAGATATACGATCTATTATGTAACGATTATGATCTTAGCGTTTGTAATATTGAAATAAGACCAAAAGGAATAATTATCTACATAAAGTCTAAGCTAGAAACCTATGGACTAATTATACCCTACTATAAACTTATCATATTTAAGGTAGGAGATGAGGACTACACAATCAATGCTGATACCAATTTTTTAAAGATAAGGATTAAAAACAGCTCTGACCATGGATTCATGAAGAAAGTAAACTCACAGAAAGCAGAGTACCTTCAAGATAAAAGTCCAGGTTAATTTTTAAATATCCTAGTTTAGGTGAAGCTCTACCTCTAGCTCAATATCATCGAGAATGAGTTTATCACCAAGGTTTTCAAAAAATGTACCCGATCTAAATCTTACATCATACTTAGATCTGTCAAAAGTAAGTTTTGATGTAGCAATATTTTCATCTACACTAAGAACGAAACTTATTGGATGAGATATTCCTTTAATCGTAAGTACCCCGTCAACATCAAAATCGTCTCCATTTTTTTTTGAAGACTTGACCTCAATAGTTGAGGACTTGTGGCTGCTAACTGAGAAGAAGTCATCAGACCTGAGATGGCCTTCAAGCCTAGCCTTAGAACCACCAGTGAGGTCATCAACTGATAGCGACTCCATATCAACAATAACCTTGCCACTCACAGCATCTGGTTGAATGTTTATTTCACCCTCAACAAATTTTAAAGTTCCATAATGTGAGCTAGTTGTAATCTCCTTTCCTGTCCATTTGATCTTACTCTTCTCGAGGTCAATACCATAATCTTGAGAAAATAATTCAAAATTTATTAGTAAAAAGGATATAATAAGTAGATTTTTCATGTGTTTTGTTTTTTATTTATAATACGAAATTTTAAAAAAATGTTTCCATGGAAAAAATTATGATAAAATTTAAAATATATTTTGTCTATATAAACCTATCTCTTTCTCTTATTCTTTATACCTCCTGCGATAATGAGGAGGCTAATATAGACGAGACTGAAAATGAGGTAAGTAATGAGTTCATAGGACTAAACAACATATCAACAACCTTCGATAATCTCAGTAGATCCTATCATATATACGTTCCAAGTTCATACTCTGAATCTGAGCCTGTTCCTATTGTATTTAATCTTCACGGCGGCGCATCCACTGCGTCTGGCTACCTAAACTCTATTGGTGACATGAGGCCAATAGCTGACACAGCAAACTTTATTGTAATCTATCCACAGGCAACAACTGACAGTTCTGGAGATCCAACCTGGCACCTTGGTGGTGAAAATTCTAAATCAACTTCAGTTGATGATGTGGGGTTTGTATCTCATATCATTGATGAGGTTTCCTCTATCTACTCTATAGATATTGATCGAGTATACGTCACAGGTTTTTCCAATGGTGGATACCTTGCATATGAAATTGCTTGTCTGCTAAGTAACAGGATAGCAGGTATTGGTTCTGTCGCCGGTCATATGTTTATTGACACCTACAACTACTGTGACCCATCTCACCCTACTCCATTAATAAATATTCATGGGACAGAAGACTTCTATGAAGGAATTGCAGGTTACTACCTTGACCAAAACATCTCAAACCGGTACTGGACTGAATACAATAATACGGATCCTGACCCTGTCATAACATACCTTGAAAATACCAACACGCAGGACGGCTCGACAGTTGAGTTACACTCGTGGCTAAATGGAGACAACGGAATTTCTGTGGTCCACTACAAGGTAATGGGAGGTGGTCACTCCTACCCAAACCTTAACCCATCCTCAAGTAAAGGTTATGAAAACGGTGACATTGACTCGAATTCTGAGATATGGAATTTTCTGTCAAGGTATGACATAAACGGATTAAGATAATTTTAAATTAATTTTTAACTATGGAAACTATAAGAGACGAGCAAAACAAAGAAGTGATAATTATTTGCGAACTATCTGTGAACGATGACAGAACAATTGACACGAGGGAATGGAGTGATAGTTACGCCAAACTTATATCTGATACAGAGAAGAATACTATCTCTTGGAGATTTTTGATATCTGAGGATGAGAAAAAGGTAACACTTTACGAAAGATATAAAGATGAGCACGCCTTTAAAAATCATCTCAGCAGAATTTTATCAGAAGGCGGTGATCTTCAAGAGGAGTTTGGAAATTTTTCTAATATTTATACATTTGAAGGAATAATTTACCTAGGAAGTGTTTCTGATGAGCTTCGAGCTTACATAAAAGATCATGGCCTCGAGATAGACTTCCGAACAAGTATCGGGGGATATACGAGGTACTAAATTGAATAATAAGTTAATTTAAGATTGACAAATAATTTATTTTATAATATTAAATATTATCAAAATTTTATTATTACTAGAGAATGAAAAAATTAGGTAAATACTTTTTTGAGACAATTGCGATTTTTATTGGAATTCTCCTTTCATTTAGTGTAGATAGATGCACTAGAGAAAATCAGGAAATAGAAGACACAAAAAAATCGGTTTTAACATTAGTTAAAGAAATTGAAAATAATATCAAATACTGTGAAAATCACCTGTTTCAGCTAGAAAATATGCATACAATTAATAAGAATATTACCAGCAGCATTAAAAATAACTTAAAAAAAAATAAATTAATTGAACTCCACAACAGTTATCCATTTGGACACAGTTATGACATAAATGGAAACCTTATCTATTGGAATAGAGAGGAGAACTACGATAACATTTACCAGTGGATGATAACATGGTGGAATACGTTTGCACCAGAAGATATCTATTTTAAAAGTCTAGTTAACTCTGGAAATCTAGTACTTATTGATGATTATGAAGTTAGTAGAGAAATTGAAGCAGTATATACTACTCGAAAAGAAAGGGTAATAGTTAATCTGACTCTACTAAAAGAGAATTCAGATAAAATCAGATCATGGGCAGAGGAGAAAAGGAATAAATCAAAAGAAATGGTTTCGAGAGAATTTGTTTTCAATGAAATGCAAGACCTTAAACTTAGAAATTTACTCAATGATAGAAACTACCATATAGGGCTAAGAGTAATGAGTTTAAAAAATTACATTAAGTCGCTTAAAAACTTAAAGGAATTAATCGAAAAAAACTATAAATAAAAAAACCCATCATAAAGATGGGTTTTTTTTTAATTCTTGTTGTGTGAGCCATCACAGTAACCACTAGGGTTGCTAGTATTACCACACTGACACATAGGTTTGTCTTTTATATTAGTCATGCTTTTAAGTTTATTCACCTAAACTAACGAATTGATAAGTGCAATGTTTTAAATCAGATTATAACTTTTATAATTTATAATCATTCCAAATAAATGCATAAAAAAACCCATCATAAGATGGGTTTTAAAGGTTGCAGTCCCTAGGGGAATCGAACCCCTGTTTCCAGGATGAAAACCTGGCGTCCTAACCCCTAGACGAAGGGACCGGTTTTTATTTTGCAAATATATTGTTAGAGGAATATTTAAAAAAATTATAGGAAAATAATTTGATAATATTCTATAATTTGATAATTGATTATAGATAATTAGATTTACAAACACAAAATAGAGCTATGAGTAAAATTAAGATAGGAATAAACGGATTTGGAAGGATAGGTAGACTAGTATTTAGAGCAGGAATAAAACAAGATAATATAGAGATAGTAGGTATAAACGACTTAATAGACGCTAATTACATGAGCTACATGTTGAAATATGATACAACTCATGGTAGGTTTGATGGAAGCGTTGAAGTTAGTGGTAATGATCTCATTGTTAATGGAAATACAATAAAAGTCACCAGTGAAAGAGATCCTAATAATATAAACTGGGGAAATACAGGAGCAGATTACGTTGTCGAATCGACAGGTTTATTTTTAACTGAAGAATCCTCAAAAGGACATATCGCTTCAGGTGCAAAAAAGGTTATAATGTCTGCACCATCTAAGGACTCTACACCTATGTTTGTTATGGGAGTAAATAATGAAAAATATAATACTGATATGAACTTTGTCTCGAATGCATCATGTACAACAAACTGTCTCGCTCCGATGGCTAAAGTTTTAAACGACAACTTTGGCATTGAAAGTGGACTCATGACAACCGTTCATGCTGCAACAGCTTCACAAAAGATTGTAGATGGACCTTCAATGAAAGACTGGAGGGGCGGAAGGTCAGTCTTTGGAAATATTATACCTTCTTCAACTGGAGCAGCTAAAGCCGTTGGTAAGGTTATTCCTTCTTTAGATGGAAAACTTACCGGAATGGCTTTTAGGGTGCCTACTGTTAATGTGTCAGTAGTTGATCTAACTGTTAATTTGTCCAACGAAACAACATATGAAGATATTTGCAATGCCATGAAGAATGCTTCAAAAAATGAATTAAAAGGAATAATGGGATATACTGATGAGGCATTAGTATCAACAGATTTTATTGGGGATACAAGGACATCAATATTCGATTCAGGAGCTGGTATTATGCTAAATAGTAAGTTTGTTAAATTGGTGAGCTGGTATGATAATGAGTGGGGTTATTCAACCAAGGTTATAGAGTTGATCAATTTTATGGATAGTAAATCTTAAATTAACACTATTCCCTTATCTCTCATTTCATCGAAAGCTAATTTACAATCATTTTCATTCAAACCTTTTGTGCATTTTGTTATAACCCGTGTATAGAAACCTTCACTCACTGAATCTAATGCAGTAAATTTTACACAATATTCTGTTGCCAAACCAACAAAATCTACTTTTTCAACTTTTTTAATTCTAAGAAAATCAGTTAATCCTGTAGAAGCGTCCTTAGCGTTATCATAAAATGCACTATAGCTATCAATATTTGGGTTTTGACCTTTATAAATTATTTTTTTGATTTTTGAACTGTTAAAGTTTTTGGGGAAATCAGATCCTGGAGATTTTTGTATACAATGATCTGGCCATAAAATTTGATTAATACCTTGATAATTTATTACGTCACCTACATCTTTATTTTTATGTTTTGATGCAAAACTAATATGATCCTTGGGATGCCAATCTTTTGTAGCTATTATTAAATCATAATTATCTAAAATATCGTTTATCTTCTCAACTATCATATCACCTTCAGGTACCTCTAATGCACCACCAGGTAAAAAATCATTTTGAAGATCAACAATAACTAATGCTTTCAATTTTTTCTTGATTTGATAATCATACTCTTTTTCTCATCAAAAAGTTTCTTTTCCAAACCAACTGGGTAAATATGAGGATTTTTAAGCCTCTTATGAGACTCGTCAAGAAAATCAAGGTCATTTTTTAATTTACTTTTAATATGATCCAAAGATGGTTTAGAGTAAATAGATTTACCACCTTTGAATATCTGTTTTAATAAATCTTCAAACTCATGATTATTAGTAAACTTCTTTGATTTAGTAGAATCATTCGGATCAATCATATTATTTAATTTAGATTCGGAATGTATATCATAAATCATATCACCAATAAATTTTGATTTATTTCTAAATCTTCTGACTTGAAGAACACCAGGGTTATTAATCTTTATTTTCTGCTCTGAGAGTTTTATTTTCTTCTCCCAATTTCCATTTTTATTTTGAATTGCAGATAATTTATATACTGCTCCTAGAGAGGGATTATCAAAAGCTGTAACCAATCTGGTACCTATTCCCCAAACTGATATCTTTGAACCCTGTAGTTTTAATGATTCTAATATATGTTCATCAATATCATTGCTTGCAATTATTTTAACATATTTTAGATCATTTTTGTCAAGAAGCTTTCTTATTTTTTTACTTAAGTAAGCTAAATCTCCTGAATCAATTCTTACACCTATTATCCTTTTGTTTTTTTTCTCCATTTCCTTTGCTACGATAATAGCATTTTTGACTCCCTGGATCGAATCAAATGTATCAACTAACAAAACTGTATTGTCAGGCATGTACTCAGCATAATTTCTGAAGGATGAAATTTCTGAATCAAAAGCCATAACCCAACTATGTGAATGAGTTCCACTTACAGGAATTCCATAAATTTTACCAGCTAAAACATTAGATGTTTTAGAAGTTCCACCAATATAAGATGATCTACTAGCAGAAAGAGCACCATCAATACCTTGTGCTCTCCTCAAACCAAACTCGAGTATTGGGTCCCCATTCGATACATGTGCAATTCTTGATGCTTTGGTTGCAATTAAAGAATTAAAATTAAAAATATTTAGAATAGCTGATTCGATAAGTTGACACTGATAGATTGGTCCGTTAATCCTAATTACTGGTTCGTTAGCAAATATCACTCTACCCTCCTCAATAGCATAGACATCACACTCAAATTTAATTTTAGATAAAAAATCAATAAATTCTCTGGAAAATAGATTTGAGCCATTATCTGTTTTTAAAGATTGAAGATAATCTAAGTCTGACTTTGAAAATTTAAAGTTTTCCAAAAAACTAATAATATTTTCCAGCCCAGATGAAACAGCATAACCGGATGAGAAAGGGTTTTCTCTAAAAAAAACATTAAAAGATGCCATATTATTATGAATACCTTTTTTCCAATAACCATATGCCATCGTTAATTGATAAAGATCAGTTAATAATGATAAAGATGTTTTATATATATTTTTTATCATTTCTTGCTAAAAGAATATTGAATATAACTCCAAAAGTAACTAGTATCATTCCCAGATAAACTAAAAACTCAAATTTTTCATCAAAAAATATATTACCTATCAAAAGAACAAATACTAACTCAGAATAGCTGACTATAGAAACCTTTGACACCTTTTCAGACTGGAATGCTTTTGTCATAAAATATTGAGCAAATTGTGTAAAAACACCAATTAATATGAGTAAAAAGAGATCGATTAAATTTGGTTGAACCCAGTTGAAAATACTTATTAAACCTCCAATAGGAAAAGCAATCATTGGAAAATAAATCATTAAAACTAGCGAATGCTCCTTGTCCCTTAAATATCTAATTATGCTATAAGCAAAAGCTGCACATAGACTGCCTCCCAACCCAATTAATAAATAAAAAATATTTACTCTTGAATCAAAGCCTTGAATTAAAATGATTCCAAAAAAAGCTATGAGTAATAAAATCCATTGAATCATCGACATTTTCTCTCTTAGAAGAAAAACCCCAACCAAACTTGTAAATAAAGGTGTAAAATATATTAATGTAGAAGCGGTTGCCAGGGGAATCTCCTGAAGAATAACAAAATAACAATACAATCCAATTGTACCAAAAATTCCTCTCATCATCAATAACGATCTATTTGTACCTAAAATATTGTGTCCCTTTCTTTTCAAGAGATAATATGTAATAAGAAAGGAAATAAGACACCTAAAAAAAACTATTTCCATTGGAGGAATATGGGGCAGCATTTTAACAAAAATCTTTACTACCATGAAAAATATTGTAGCAAAGAACATAAAGGTTATTCCTTTATTCAAAGTGATTTTAATTTACCATTAATTAATTCGTACGAATGATCAGAAATTTTTAAAAACTCTTTATTATGAGATACAATAACAAATGTTTTTTTATATTTTTTATTCAATTTTTTAATAAGTGATATGAATTTTTTAGAATTAGTTTCATCTAAATTTCCTGTAGGTTCATCGGCGAAAATTATATCTGGGGAATTGATTAGGGACCTAGCTATAGCAACCCTTTGCTGCTCACCACCAGATAACTGATTAGGCATATTTTTTGATTTGTCTTGTATATCCAAATCTTTGATTAATTGATTAGCCCTTTCCTCAACACCTCTATATTTATCTTTTGACACATAACCAGGAATGCATATATTCTCAAACACATTAAACTCACTTAACAAATTATGTGACTGAAAAACAAAACCGATATTTTCATTTCTAAATTTGGATAAATCATCACCCGAAAGACTAATTAGATTCTTTTCTTTAAATTTGACAGAGCCTAAGTCAGGTTTCTCAAGAGTACTTAGTATATAGAGCAGGGTTGATTTACCAGCACCAGATCCTCCAAAAATTGAAATTATGTTTCCAAGTTTAAACTCTAAATTAATATTATCTAGAACTTTTACATCACCAAAAGACTTTGAAATATTATTTCCTTTCAACATACGGACAAATCTAATTAATTATCGATGTTATGATTAAAAAATAATATAAGATTTGAAATAATAATCTTAATAGTATAGTTTCGTGTAAAATGAATATACACGAGTACCAAGCAAAAGAAATATTAAAAAACTTTGGAGTAAAAATACAGAATGGATTTGTAGCAGAAACTCCAAAAGATGCAAAAACATTAGCAGCAAAACTATCTAAAGAGAAAAGTAATGTAACCGTACTTAAAGCACAAATTCATGCTGGTGGGAGAGGAAAAGGTATAATCAAAGAAACTGGATCTAACGGTGTGGTAATATCTATGTCATTAGATGAAGTTGAAGAAAAATCTAAAAATATACTTGGAGGTACTTTAGTAACTCATCAAACTGGTGAGGAAGGGAAAAAAGTTAATAAACTTCTTGTTGCAGAGGATGTTTACTATGATGGACCAGAGAAATGCGAAGAATATTATCTGGGAATTCTTTTAGATCGATCAACAGGAGTCAATGTTATTATGGCATCAACTGAAGGTGGTGTTGATATAGAAAAAGTAGCTGAGGAAACACCTGAAAAAATTATAAAAGAATGGATAGATCCTAAAATAGGTTTACAACAATACCAAGTGAGAAAAATCGCATTTTCATTAAATCTATCTGGAAATGCTTTAAAAGAGATGATTAAATTTATCCATTCTTTATATAGTGCTTATGAATCTATTGATGCTTCCTTATTTGAAATAAATCCAGTTCTAAAAACTTCTGATAGTCAGATTCTAGCAGTTGATGCAAAAGTTAATATTGATGATAATGCACTTTATAGACAAAGTGATATTGAAAATTTGAGAGATTTGGATGAAGAAGATCCATCAGAAATTGAAGCGAATAAATCTAATTTAAGTTATGTTAAATTGGATGGAAATGTTGGCTGCATGGTAAATGGAGCTGGATTAGCTATGGCAACTATGGACATGATTAAGCTTTCAGGTGGAGATCCTGCAAACTTTCTTGATGTTGGTGGGACAGCAAATGCTGAAACTGTTGAAGCTGGATTTAGAATTATTTTAAAAGATCCAAACGTGAAGGCTATTTTACTTAATATTTTTGGGGGAATTGTTAGATGTGATAGAGTTGCAAATGGTGTTGTACAAGCTTATAAAAATATTGGAGAAATTAATGTACCAATTATAGTAAGACTACAGGGAACTAATTCTGAAGAAGGATCAAAAATTATTGAGGACTCTGGTCTTAAAGTTTATGCAACAAATACCCTGCAAGAAGCAGCTGATAAAGTAAATGAGATTCTCTCCTAAAATTGCGTTGGTAGTTCAATTGGATAGAACATCAGATTTCGGCTCTGAGGGTTGAGGGTTCGAGTCCTTCCCAACGCACTTAAATATATGTTTAGAAAATTAATCTTTTTAGGATATCTAATATTTACTATAACACTTATTATATCTCTCAACGTAAGAATAAATGATATCCCTCCTGTAGGTAAATTTTTAAATCCTTATTCAGGATTTTGGGTTAATGGTGAAAAGAAAGCTGGAGATAACTTAAAAAAAATAATTCTTGAAGGGATAAAAGAGGAGGTCATAATACAATATGATAGTACCCTAGTTCCACATATTTACACCAAAAATGACAAAGACTTATTTTATGCTCAAGGTTATCTGACCGCTTTTCATAGGTTGTGGCAGATGGAATTTCAAATTAAGGCGGCCTCAGGTGAGCTAAGTGAAATTTTAGGTGAACAAGCGCTAAAAAGTGATATATCAAAAAGAAGAAATGGTATTATGTATGCTGCTAAAAGGACATTAAAAAAATCAATTCAAGATGAAGAAACCCTAAATCTTCTTGATTCATATGTATCTGGAGTAAACGATTATATAAACTCTCTAAACTATAAGGATTTACCAGTAGAATATAAAATTTTAGATTACAAACCTGAAAAATGGACACTCTTAAAAACATTTATTTTAATGGAATATATGTCTGATATGTTATCAAGAGGAAATTCAGATATTGAAGACACATATCTTATAAATGAGTTAGGTATAGATTTATATAACAATCTATTTCCAGAGTATTACAATGAGATAAAGCCTATTATACCTGATTATATACAATTTGATAATAAAAGTAAAAAGAATTCATTCATATCAGAAAATATCAATTTTAATTCTAAATTGGACTTAATCCCAAATCCTAATCCAGACAATGGAAGTAATAACTTTGCCATCTCACCAAAAAAATCAAAAGATGGTAGCAGTTATTTAGCAAGTCAACCAGATCTTTCATTGAATCTACCATCAATATGGTATTTAATTCATCTTAATTCTCCAAATTTTAATACAATGGGAGCATCACTACCAGGGGCTCCCGGAATTATAATTGGATTTAATGATAATATTGCTTGGGGTGAGACTAATGCTACAAGAGATGTTGTGGATTGGTATAAAATTGAATTTAAAGATTCAGAAAGAAAAGAGTACAGATACGGTGACAAATGGCTTAAAACTGAAAAAGTTATTGAAAGGTTTAAAGTTAGAGGTGAAGATGATTATTATGATACAATAATATTTACGCATTACGGACCTGTAGTTTATGATAAAAATTTTGGCTCAGATAAAGAAAAATTAAATTTAGCAATGAGATGGATTGCACATGATGAATCAGTTGAGTATAAAACTTTTTTATTATTAAATAAAGCAAAAAATATAGATGATATAGAAAACGCTCTTGAATATTTTGATGGACCTGCACAAAACTTTGCATATGCTACCAAGAATGGTGATATAGGCCTTACTATTGCAGGAAAATTTCCAATAAAATATGAAGGACAAGGAAAATTTATATTAGATGGAAAAGACATAAAAAACGAATGGCAAGGATATATTCCTTACAAAAACATATTAACCTATAAGAATCCTAAAGAAGGGTATGTGAGCTCTGCTAATCAACATCCTGTAAATAAAACATATCCATATTATTACTATAGCCATAATTATGAGATGTATAGAGGTAGAAGACTAATAGAAAGACTTGAATCAATAGACAATGTTGAGATTAATGATATTAAGAAAATTCAAAATGATAATTTTAATTATAAAGCATATGAAGTCCTTCCATTAATACTTGATGAGATAGATACAAGTAAATTAACTTACGAACAAAAGATATATTTTAAAAATCTTAAAAATTGGGATTACTTCGCAGAAGTAAGTAATGAAAATCAAGTTGTTTTTAATGAATGGTGGAATAATTTATACAAAAATATATGGGACGAATTTGATAGTTTAAAATATCCATACAGAAAACCAAACTCATTTAGAACTTATAAGCTGATTAAAGAAGATAAAAATTCAAAATTTTATGACGTAATTAGTACTTCAAAGAATGAGTCATTAAATGACTTAATTAATAAAAGCTTTCTTGAGATAACTGTTAAGCTTGACACTTTCAAAAAAAGAAATTCTTTAAAAAAAATTAAGTGGGATCATTATAAAAATACAACTATAAACCATCTCCTAAGAATAAAAAGTTTTAGCTATGACAGTGTTAGTATAGGTGGCTACAGAAATATATTAAATGCAGCAAGCGAGAGGCACGGTCCATCATTTAGATTGATAGTTAAATTAAAACAAAATGAAAAAACTAAAGCCTGGGGAGTCTATCCAGGTGGTCAATCTGGAAATATTGGTAGTCAAAATTATTTTGGAGAGGTAGAAAATTGGGGTAAAGGAGTTTATAATAAACTACTGTTTAATAGTAACTACATGGATAACAGAAATCATATAATATTTGAAAAAAAATATAATATAAAATGAGTTTCATATTTAGAATTATAATTATAGGCATAATATCATTTTATATGCCTCACTACTTACCGTGGTGGAGTATAACAATTATAACTTTTGGAATAGGATTCGCTTTTGATGAAAACTACTTTTCACACTTTCTAAGCGGCTTTATTGGTGTTGGTACGGCATGGCTATTTCTATTACTTAGTATAGACTCTTCAACAAATTCAATTATTTCAAATAAAATAATTGAATTTTTGGAAATAAGCTCCGTAAATATATTGATTATTTACACTAGTATAATAGGAGGATTCGTTGGTGGTATAGGTAGTTGTTTAGGGAAAAGCTTAAAAGAAGTATTGTATAAGAAAAAGAAAAAAAGAGATTTTAAATTCTAGTTTAATACAAAATCCATAATCTCTTTATCGAGAGGGTTTGTACTTGATGAATATACTGCTTTTAGTGAGCCTTTAGAATCTACGAGATATTTAAAAAAGTTCCATCTAGGAGATTTGTCATTCCAACCATTATCAGAAATATTTGATAACCATTTATAAACTGTGTTGGCGTTCTTACCTCTTACATCGGATTTCTCAAATAATTGAAATTCAACACCATAATTCTTTTCACAGAAAACTTCAATTTGTTCATTGGAACCTGGTTCCTGAAAACCAAAATTGTTTGATGGAAAAGCTAGTATGGTAACCTTGTCATTATATTTTTTATGTAATTCTTGAAGATCTCTGTACTGATTAGTGTATCCACATTTTGAAGCAACGTTAACTATGAGAAGTTTTTTACCTCTATATTTTTCAAAGTTTATGTTGTTTCCATCTATGTCCTTTGCAGACAAACTGTAAAAATCGGAGTCAGAAAATGGTAAATTATCTGGTGCTGTCTCATTTAACTTAAACACCTTCTCCCTTAAAATATATATGCCACTTACAGAAACGAGAGTAGAGAATAGAATTATTGCTACAAATTTCATTACATTTTATTAACAACATCCATGCCTAAAGTGTTTAACGATTCTCTTATGACACTAGACGTCATGTCTGATAACGCAATTTTAAATGAAGTTGTTTCATTATTTTTACCATCAAATATTTTCTCATCTTGGTAGAAAGAATTATAAGTCTTTGATAAGTCATATACATAATTACAAAGTAGTGATGGAGAATATGTTTCTGCAGATTTTTTAAGATTGTTTCTATGCTTAAGTATTAGATCAATTATTCTTTTCTCATTGACAGATAATTTATTCACATTATCAAAATTCAAACCTTTAAAATCTATTTTAAGCATTTTAGCTCTTTTCAAAATCGACTGAATTCTTGCGTAGGTATATTGAATAAATGGCCCTGTATTTCCTTGAAAATCGATTGACTCTTCAGGATTAAATAACATGCTCTTTCTTGGGTCAACTTTTAATAAATGATATTTAAGAGCGGATAAAGCTATTATATTATATAATCTTTCTAAATCTTTAGAATCAAAATCGTCTATTTTCCCTAGTTCAACAGTTCTATTTTTAGCTGTCTCTTTCATCAATGTGATAAGTTCATCTGCGTCAACAACAGTTCCTTCTCTTGATTTCATTTTTCCATCAGGAAGATCTATCATGCCATAGGATAAATGATAACATTCTTTAGCCCAAGAATATCCTAACTTATCTAATATTTTAAATAAAACTTTAAAGTGATAATCTTGCTCGTTTCCAACAGTATATATCTGTTTCTCAGATTTTGGATAATCTTCAAATCTTTTTATTGCTGTACCTATATCTTGAGTCATGTAAACTGATGTTCCATCACTCCTAATTAGTAATTTTTTATCGTAATTCTCTTTTTTTAAATCAATCCAAACTGAATTGTCTTTTTCTTTGTAAAATATTTTATTGGATAAGCCTTGATCAACATTTTTCTTCCCAAGTAGATAGGTACTTGATTCGTAATAATTTTTATCGAATTTAACATTCAGACTTTTATATGTTTTATCAAACCCATCATATACCCAATTATTCATTTTTTTCCATAATTTCATAATTTCTTCATCTCCACTCTCCCATTTTTTTAAATATGATTTTGCCTCCAACATTAATTTTGATTGTTTCAATGCATCATCCTCAGTTAATCCCTTTTCACATAATTTTTTAATTTCTTTCTTTAGTTCTTTTTCAAATTTTACATAGAAATCACCAACAAACTTGTCCCCTTTTAATTTCTCAGAATTAGGAGTTTTACCCTCCCCAAATTTACTCCATGCAACCATTGATTTACATATATGTATACCACGATCATTAATTATCTGCACTTTATGAACTTTATATCCAAGTGCTTCATAAATCTTTGAAATAGAGTCACCTAAAAAAATATTTCTTAAATGACCCAAGTGAAGAGGTTTATTTGTATTAGGAGAAGAAAACTCAACAATAATTTCTTTATTTTTTTTACTTACTTCTTTAAGTTTTTTTTGATTTAAAATAGATTTAAAAACATCTAATAAATATTCCGTTTTAATATCAAAATTTAAAAATCCTTTTACTTGGTTATAGCGACTAATAATTGCTGATTTATTGTTTAAAGCATCTCCAATTTTTTTTCCAACTTCATTAAGATTCTCTTTAAGGTGCTTAAGATGTGGAAATAAAATTAGTGTGTATAAGCCATCAAAATTTTTTGGTGTCTGGTCAATATTAATATTATCGATCGAACACTTATAGTTGAATTCATCTTCAAATACTTGAATAATTTCTTTTTTAATTTTTTCTTGTATCTCCATTTATTAACAAAATTTAAATTAAATGTTTGATATTCATACTATTTAAAGCATTATGTTTGAAAAATATTTAAAAAGTAAATAATGTCTGAGTCTGTTGCCATAATACCTACATATAATGAGAGTGGAAACATCAATAATATTTTAGAAAATATACAGGATTTATCCATAAAATTTGATGTAATAGTAGTTGATGATAATTCACCTGACGGGACGGGGGATATTATTAAAGATCTTATTGTAAAAAAAAAATTTAATATTAATATAACCTTAATTGAAAGAAAAGTTAAGGATGGTCTTGGGTCAGCATATATAGAAGGATTTCAAAAAGCAATATCACTAAATTATAAGTTCATATTTCAAATTGATTGTGACGGATCTCATAACCCAAAAAAATTAGTTGAAATGAAAAAAACCTTAGTAAATGATTCAGATATAGTTGTTGGATCAAGATATATAAAAGGTATCTCAGTCCTCCACTGGCCTCTTCCACGATTACTATTATCCATTTTTGCTAATTATTATGTAAAATTTATAACTGGTATGAAAGTGAACGATTCAACAGGTGGTTTCAATGGATACTCGAGAGATGCTCTAGAAAGTATTTTAAAAAATAAAATTACTTTTCAGGGTTATGCATTTCAAATTCAAATGAAATTCATAGGGTACAAGTTAGGATTTAAAATAAAAGAAATACCAATAATTTTTAAAGATAGGGAGATTGGAGAATCTAAAATGTCAATCAATATTTTTTACGAAGCTTTTTTTGGAATATTAGGTATGAAAATAAAAAGTCTACTATTTCCATTAAAAAGTTAATTAAACTTAACATTGTCGTTAACTGATATTTTTCCAATAAAATAAATAGGTAAGTAAATTGAAACCAAAATAATCATTGAAAGTGACACATTTATCAAAATTATTTTCAAAATCTCAAATTTAATAGGAACAAAATCAAGATAATAGCTATCCTTATCTAAACTAATAATTTTGAATTTAGATTGAACATAAATAAAAACAAAAGCAAAAAAATTACTTATTAGTAGGCTCTTAAATAAAATATGAACACCAGCTCGGTAAAAAATAGAGTAAATAATTGAATCTTTAGTTCCAAATGATTTTAAAATACCTATAGTTTTTACCTTATCCATAATAAAAATTAATACCACGGATATCATATTAAAACATGCTACAAAAGAGAGAATTATAAAAAATATAACTACATTCTTATCCAATAATTTCAACCAATCGAACACCTGAGAATACTTACTCTCAGAAGTTTCAATGAATTCATCGTAAGAAGACAAATTTTTAATTTTCTCATATGTTGAAATAGTATGTTCGTCATTTGATAGATATAAATTAATACCAGATGCATAATTTTCATCCCATCCATAAATCTTTCTTCCTAAGTCAATATCACCGAAGACAAAAGAGTTATCAAATTCTTCTAGTCCGGTATCATAGATTGATTTAATTTTTAATTTTCTAAATACAGGAGGGTCATTAGGAAAAAATATTGAAACAGTATCGTTTACATTTAAATTTAATTTCTCTGAATGAGAACTACTTATTATAATAGAATTTGATAATTTTTCAATATTATTTTTATAATATAAATGAGGAGATATTTTATCCAAATATTTAATATCAACACCTTTAAATATTACCCCCTCAGATTTATTATTTTTTTCAATCAATGCAGAAAGTAAAACAAATGGGATAGCATCCTCTATTTCGTTTACCTCTTGATAATTTGAACCAATACCGGAATTAGTATCAATAGGATAATTTTTAAAACTTAGTCCGTTCCCAAAATTTGATATATTCAAATGTCCTGAAAAATCAAATATTTTTTCTTTAATTGAATATTGAAAACCATCAAGTACACTTGAAGAAATTAATATAGAAAATATGCCTACACTTAAGGTGATTAGAGATGTCTTTTTAATAAGTGAAGAGTAAATACTAGAATTTGATTTCCAAAGATTATTTCCAATTTTATTTAATATATTCATTAGGTAAATTTGCACTATAAAATTTAGTCTATGGCAATCAAAGATATTGTGAAATTTTTCATTTTTTTTAATATGATTTTAATTTCATGTTCAAAAGATGAAATAATTATTGATGATATTGAAAATAATGATGAAATATCAGAAAAATTTAATTGCATCAATTGTGAAGATTCTATTTTTATTTTTAGAATAAATACCCTTGGAGGGGAAATTGTTGATGAACCAAAGATACCATCTGCCCTTACAGTAAGTATACGTGATAGTATACAATATGCTGGAAATATAGGCATCGAATTTAGAGGAGAGACTTCTCAGTGGTTTGAAAAAAAATCATATGGTTTCGAAACTTGGGATAGAGAATATAATGATGCCGATTATAATTTAGCAGGTCTTCCTGAGGAAGAAGATTGGATTTTATACGGACCATATAGTGATAAGTCATTGATAAGAAATAAATTAATTTATGAAATATCAAATAGTATTGGAATGTACGCTTCAAGAACTAGATATGTAGAACTATTCATTAACGAAAAATATCAGGGTTTATACATACTTATGGAAAAACTTAAAAGAGATAAAAATAGAATTAATATATCTAAACTTGAGAATTCAGAAATTAATGAGGAATTGATCTCAGGAGGGTATATAATCAAAATTGATAAAAGTGATATGGAGGACGGAAGTTATACTGATTATAATTCTTTTCAATCTCAGTTCGATGTATTTGGAAATGAAAATGGAGATAAAAAAATAAATTTTAATTATGAATATCCTAAGCCAGGAGAAATACACGCTAATCAAAAAAATTATATAAAAAACTATTTTTATGAGTTTGAGTTATCTCTCGCATCAAACAATTTTAAAGATCCCGTAAACGGCTTCAGAAAATATATAGATGAAGATTCATTTATTGATTTTTTTATTTTAAATGAATTATCAAATAACGTCGATGGATATAGATTAAGCACGTACCTTCATAAAGAAAGAAATGAAAAGTTAGTCATTGGTCCAATTTGGGATTTTAATTTATCATTTGGAAATGCAGATTATTGTGGAGGAGAAAGATATGATGTATGGTGTTTTAAATTCAATGAAAGATGCCTTGGAGATTATTGGAATGTTCCATTTTGGTGGAATAAACTCTTAGAAGATGAAAAATTTGTAAACAAACTTAAAAATAGATGGATCTATTTAAGATCAAATCTTTTATCAGATCAATCCTTGGAGGAACTTATAAATAAGAAGTATGATATTTTGTACAATAGAACTGGTGCTGCAAAAAGAAATTTTGATAGGTGGGAGATTCTTGAAAATTATATTTGGCCAAATAGTTATGTTGGAGGAAATTATTATAACGAGATTGAATTTCTTAAAAATTGGATAAAAAACAGGACACTCTGGTTAGATGAGTCAATAAACGACCTATGATTATAAAAAGAATTTTAAAATATTTACTTTTTTCAATAATTAGCTTGCTGATTATTTCATCAATTGTTGTTTATTTAAATCTTGACTACAAGATGTATCCATTAAAAGCAGATCAAAAATTATATCCAAAAGATATTTGGCAGATGAATACGGATAGTTTAGCTGAAGAACTTCTTAGTAGAATGACACTCGAAGAAAAAATTGATCAGATGTATGGTGAAAAGATGTATAAATCTATACCTAAATTTTTTGGAAATTTTATATTCAAACAACGTTTTCCTCATATATATGTTGGTAGAAATGAAAGACTAAATATACCACCTTGGGTGCTTTCTGATGGACCAAGGGGGGCAAGAGTTCTTGATAAAAATATTGATGCGGTTACAACTTTTCCAGTGGCTATGGCAAGGGCCGCTTCATGGAATATAAATTTAGAATATGAGGTGCACGATGTAATTTCTAAAGAGATGAGAGCAAATAAAACAAATTATGCAGCAACACCATGTATTAATTTATTGAGACATCCTGGTTGGGGAAGAGCGCAAGAGACCTATGGTGAGGACCCATGGCTTCTTGGTGAGTTTGGAGTGGCTGCTGTTAAAGGAATTGAGAAGAATAATGTTATGGCATGTCCAAAACATTTTGCACTTAACAGTATCGAAAATTCTAGATGGGTAATTGATGTATCTGTTGATGAGAGAACACTTAGAGAGGTTTATTTACCTCATTTCAAAAAAGTAATTAAAGAAGGTAAACCTGCCTCTATAATGTCAGCATACAACAAGGTAAGGGGAAAATATAGTGGTAGTAATGAAGAGCTATTAACTAATATCTTAAAGAACGAATGGGGTTTTAATGGATTCATTTCAACTGATTGGATGTATGGGATATATGATGGAGTTGAAGCAATTAATGCAGGGTTAAATGTTGAGATGCCGTGGCAGGATGAGTATAGTTACAAAACAATTAGAAATGGGCTAGAAGAAGATAAGATAACATTAGAAAATATTGATGAATTAGTTCTTTCAACCCTCAAAACCAGATTAAAATATGCTTTTTCGTATGATAGTATAGATTACAATCATGAATTAATACTAAATAAATCTCATGTAAATTTAGCAAGAGAGGTTGCAGAGGAAAGTATGGTACTTATCAAAAATGAAAATATATTACCATTTGAGTTAAAAGAAAATTTAAAAATTGGTGTAATTGGCAGATTGGCAAATACAGAAAATACTGGTGATTTAGGAAGTAGTAATTCTAATCCTCCATATGTAGTAACACCATTTCTAGGTATTAAAAATTATCACATTAATAATAATAACAAGATCTACTTTGATAGAGCTGATGATATAAATAAATCGATAGAGTTAGCAAAAGATTTAGATCATATAATTCTTGTAGTTGGTTACGATTACTCGGACGAGGGTGAATATATTATGAGTAGAGGTCAAATGTTAAAATCAGCAGAAGCTAAAAAACTAATTGGAACCAAAGGTGTTGGTGGTGACAGATTAACCCTTAAGCTTAGGGATGAGGATGAAATATTAATTAATGAAATATCAAAAGTTAATGATAATATTGTTGTTGTTTATGTTGGAGGAAGTGCAATTGATATGAGCAGTTGGGAAGGTAATGTTCCATCAATAATCTTTTCCTGGTACTCAGGTATGGAAGGTGGAAATGCATTAGCAAAAATTATTTACGGCGATGTAAATCCAAGTGGAAAATTACCATTTACTATTGCTAAAAACTCAAGTGATTATCCATATTTTAATCCTTATACTGACACAATTACTTATGGATACTATCATGGTTACTCTTTATTTGAAAAATTTAATAAGGATATAGCATATCCATTTGGATACGGATTAAGTTATAGCAATTTCAAATATGAAAATTTTAATTTTAATAATGTTGCAAACGAAGACTCAATATTAATTTTTAGTGTGGATCTGACAAATATTAGTGATGTAGGGGGAAAAGAAATATCTCAGTTTTATGTAGGTTTTGAAAATTCAGAAATAGATAGGCCTCTAAAATTATTAAGAGATTTTAAAAAGGTTTACCTCAAACCAGGTGAAAAAAAATCAATCAAATTTAAGGTTAATAAGAATGATCTATCATATTACAACATAGAAAAAAAGAAATGGATAAATGAAAAAATAAAATACAATTTCTATGTAGGAGGTTCATCAGAACAAGATAAATTATTAAAAATTTCAGAATTTATTTATCAATAAATTCTAAAGAGTCTTTAGCAGATTTTATTGGTAATAAATGATATAAAGTTTTAAAGTCTTCATATGTCTTTAAATTATTATTTTCGAAGTCAAGATTTAAAACACAATTATCTGATGGTTTTACAATTCCTACACCACAATCAATATTTGCAATAATAAATTTTAAATTTTTAGAATTCATTAAATTATAACATAATTTCCAGACATCACCAGTCCATATTTTCTGTTTATTTCTTGGAATTTCCTGTGACATTTTGTTTAAGGGAATCATATCATGGATAAATATGATACCGTTTTTGTTTAATGAGTTTATAGAGTTTTTTAAGTCATCTAAAACTTGATCATAATGATGAAGACCGTCAATAAAAATTACATCAAATGTTTGATCATTATTTTTAAAGAATTCATCACTCTTAACACCGTGAATATTATTTACTGAATCAAAAGCTGGATCAACTCCATATTTATTATTTATATCAAGAGATATAGAATTATAATTATTACAATCCCCTAGTCCAATTTCTAAATATCTACAATTTTTTTTATCAAAATTATTTAATGCTCTATTTATCAAACTTAACCTATTATAATTCGCTGTTTCGAATTCAAAATCATTCTTAGGTTTAAATTTAGACTTGAATTTAATGTATGATTGGATAATCTTTTTCACAACTAGTCTATATTTTTTATATGTTTCAATTTATTCCTCTCAATTATCATTTTAGGGAGTAAAAGTAATAGTTTAATGTAAAATCCTAGAAGATTAAAAAAAGAAAAGATAAAACTTGAAATATTTCTTCTTTTTTTAAAATAGTATTTTGGAAGACCATATACTTTAATCAAAGCAACAAAATATGAGTGAATAATATTTTTATTAATATTCAAGACACTTGACTTAAGCATAGATCTTGATAAAATAATATTTTTCTTATAACTGGTATTTTCTTCTCTATCATGAAAAATTTTAGAGTTTTTAGAAATTCCAATTTTAACTTTAAAATAATTTAATCGATCACAAAAATTCCGATCCTCACCATAATGAAAAAATTCTTTGCTAAATGTCCCATATTTTAAAAATATATCAGACCTAATCATCCAAGCTGCAGCATTAATAAATTTAGTTTCATATAAGTTTTTTTTTCCGAAATTGACATCAGTATATTTTCTAAAATTAAAATCATACTTATCCCCTTTACCATCATAATGTAGTGGGCTAATTATTCCAAAATTTTTATTTTTTTCTAAGACATTTACTAAATCAGATATTGTATCTCTCTCTACTTTTGCATCTTGATTTAACAAAAATATATAGTCAGCTTTTTTTTTTTGAGAATATTTTATTCCAATATTATTTGCTTGTCCAAAACCTAAATTTAGTTGATTTTCAATAAGTTTTATTTCTTTAAATTCAGATAAAATTTTTAATGTTTTATCACTTGATCCATTATCAACTACAACTATACTACATGAATATATGGATTTAAATAAAGACTGAATAGTATCCTTAATCCATCTTTCACCATTATGTGTAACAATAATTGTAAAAACATTTTTTCTCATAAATTTTATTCTTCTGAATAATTATTTAGATAATTTATAATTTAATTCTTAAATATGTCTCATATTTAAAAAACTTATGATATGAAAAAACTTTTTATATTACTTTTTACGAGTCAATTCGTTTTCTCATACCAAAATAGTGAAATAAAAGTTGGTTCAGAGAAAATGAATGAGTACCTAAATAAAATATCTAATAAGTCAGTAGGTCTCCTAGTAAATCATTCCTCATCCGTAAGTAGCACTCATCTAATTGACACCTTAATTTCTAAAAATATTAACATCAAAAAAATTTTTAGTCCAGAACACGGATTTACTGGTAATATTGAGAGGGGAAAAAAAGTAAACGGAGATACATTAATTATAGATAATAAAATTATCCCAATAATATCAATGTATGGAAAAAGTAGAATTCCCACAAAAGAGTCAATGAAAGGTTTGGATATTGTGATTTTTGATATTCAAGATGTTGGCACAAGGTTTTATACTTACATAAGCGCAATGCATAATATGATGAACATTTGTGCTGAACTTGGAATATCATTAATAGTACTAGATAGACCAAATCCAAATAGTGGTTATATTGACGGACCTGTTTTAGATATGGAATACCAATCTTATATTGGAATGCACGAGATCCCAATAGTACATGCCCTGACAGTTGGTGAGTTAGCAATGATGATAAAGGGAGAAAAATGGATTAGAAATAGTGAAAAACTTAAATTAAGTGTTATTAAAATAGATAATTGGGATCACAAAAAAGAATATAAATTACCAATTAGACCATCACCAAATCTACCTAACCAACAATCAATTCTACTTTACCCATCCCTATGCTTATTTGAACAAACTATTGTCAGTATAGGAAGAGGTACACCTTACCCTTTCCAAGTAATAGGCCACCCAAATTATGATAATAAATCTTTTTCATTTACACCGAAAAGTGTAACTGAAGAAAGTAAACCTAAATTAGAAAACGAAAAGTGTTTTGGAATTGATTTAAAAAAAATAAAAGTAAAAAAAGAATTAAATATTAAATATCTAATTGACTTTTATAACAGATTGAAAAGTACCAATTCCAATTTTTTTGGAAAATATTTTTATAGAATAGCTGGAAATAAAATTTTAGAGAATCAAATTAAAGACGGGATAAGTGAAAGAGAGATAAGATTAAGTTGGAAAGCTGATATAGATAAATATAAAAAAATAAGAAAAAAATACTTGCTTTATAAGGACTTTGAATAAAATGAAATTTAAATCTATAATTTTTATGGGTACTCCAGACTTTGCTGTATGTAGTCTTAATAAAATAATGAAGTCAAAAATTTTAATTAAAGGGGTTATAACAGCACCTGATAGAAATAGCGGTAGAGGAAGAAAAATTAATAAATCCCCAGTAAAAGAGTATGCTATTAAAAATAAAATTCCAATTTTTCAGCCTACTAACCTAAAAGATGAAAATTTTCAAAAGGAAATAAAAAAGTTAAAAGCTGATCTATTTGTTGTAGTTGCATTTCGGATGTTACCAGAGTCTCTAATTAACATACCAAAACTTGGTAGCATCAACCTACATGCATCATACTTACCAAACTACAGGGGGGCTGCACCCATTAATTGGGTAATCATAAACGGCGAAAAAGAAACTGGTATAACAGTTTTCTTTTTAAATAAAAATATTGATGAGGGAGATATCATTAATCAAAAAAAAATAAAAATTAATAAGTATGAGAAAGCTGGAGAACTTCACGATAGACTTATGGAGGAAGGATCCAATTTATTAGCGGAAACTATAATCGACATATTTAAAAATAGACATAAAAACAAAAAGCAAAAAATCAAATCAAATGACACAAAAGCACCAAAAATTACAAAAAACATATGTTTATTATCAAAAAACGAAAAAGCAGAAAAAATTATAAATAAAATTCATGGTCTCAGCCCATACCCGGGAGCTTTTATCCATCATAAAAATAAAAGTTTTAAAATTTTTGGAGCTCGACCACATAAATTCGTTAATAATAGTTCTAGTTTTTTTATTTATGATAAAAAGATTTTATATAATAACACCATGAGCGAGACTATTGAAATTACTGAAATCCAAGCTGAGGGTAAAAAAAGAATGAATTCCTCAGAATTTATAAAAGGAAATAAAATATGAGAAATATATCAATGATAGTAGCTGTATCAAAAAATAATGTCATTGGTAAAAATAATTCACTTGCTTGGCACCTGCCTGATGACATGAATTATTTTAGTAATATGACTCAGGGACATAGCGTAATAATGGGAAGAAAAAACTGGGAATCTATCCCTAAAAAGTTCAGACCATTACCAAATAGAAAAAATATTGTCATCACAAGAAATACTGATTTTAATGAAGATAAGTGTAAGGTAGTTAACTCACTTGAAGATGCGATAAAAGCTTCACGTGATAATGATGATGAGGAAATATTTATTATAGGAGGTGGAGAAATCTATAAATTAGGTTTAGACTTTATAGATAAACTTTACATAACTGAGATAAAAGCAAATATTGACGGAGATACTTTTTTTCCGAAATGGGATAAGAAAAAATGGAAAGAAGTATCAAGGATTAAACACCCATCAGATGATAAACATATTTATGAATTTGATTATGTCATTTATAAAAGAAGCCTGTGATTAATTCTAATATAATTACAATTGGTGATGAAATACTATCTGGACATATTATAGATACTAATGCAAAATGGTTAAGCGAGAAGCTTAATAATCTTGGAGTAACTATTTCAAAAAGACTAACAATACCTGATAAAAAGAGAGATATTAAAGAGACAATTAAGTTATCAATTAATGAATCTGATATTATTATAGTTACCGGAGGCTTAGGGCCTACAAACGATGACATTACTAAAAAAACATTATGTGAAATTTTTAATAGTAATCTCAAAGAGGATAAAAAATCACTTAATAATGTTCTAAGAATATTTAATAAGAGAGGTCTTAAAATCACAAAAAAAAATAAGGATCAAGCTCTCCTTCCAGATAAATGTATAGTGCTAAATAATGATTACGGCACAGCACCAGGCATGGCATTTTACGAAAATAAAAAACTTCTCATCTCATTACCTGGGGTGCCTTTTGAGATGAAAAGTCTATTCGAAGATAAATGTATCCCGCTTATAACAAGTAAGTTTAAAATGCCAATCATTTATCAAAAAACAATTAAAACAACTGGAATTGGAGAGTCATGGTTATCAGACTTAATTTTAGATTGGGAAAACAATCTTGAAAATAACATAAAGCTTGCTTACCTACCTAGTCTAGGGAGGGTTAAGTTAAGATTGACAGCTAAAGGATACAATAAAAATACATTGAAAAAAATTGTAGATGATCAAATTAAAAAACTGATACCAAAAATAGAAGAATATGTTTTTGGGTTTGATGATGACGAACTTGAAAATGTGATAGAAAAACTACTCACTAAAAAGAAAAAAACCATTTCAGTTGCGGAAAGTTGTTCTGGTGGAAATATCTCAAAAGTTATAACCTCAATACCTGGATGTTCAAATTACTTTTTAGGTAGTATTGTAGCATACAGCAATGATATCAAAGAAAATGTATTGGGCATAAGCAGAAAGTTAATCGAAAGATATGGAGCTGTTAGTGAAGAAGTTGTAGAAAAGATGGCATATCAAATAAGAAAAAAATTTAAATCAGATATTGGTATTTCTACTAGTGGTATTGCTGGTCCGTCAGGTGGAACCAAAGAAAAACCTGTAGGCACAGTTTGGATTGGATATAGTGACAAAAATAAAACAGTGAGCAAAAAATTAAATCTTACAGAGAGGAGAGATATTAATATTATACTATCAACGATTAATTTATTAAATTTTTTGAGAATTAATTTAGAAGGTAACAGAAAAGGATAAGATAAATCTGTTGTAGTATCCTTCCCTTCTAGTTATGTTATCCGAAACGTTTTGATTTGGATCAAAGAAGATCATATCCCACCACCAAAAATTATGTTCAGATTTATATTTTTGTAAAAGATAGCCTCCCTTTAATGAGATATTAGTTCTTCTCAAAGATTTCTTGATTCCTAAACCGATACTCCAATAAAGACCACCTTCAACTGATATGTAATCATTTCTAAAATCTTCAGCGAAAGAATAACCGATATTATTATATGTAAAAAATTTATATCTAGATACTTCTAATGAATTAGAAGGAAAAATATCATATGAGCTATTTATGAAAATAGGAATAAAATTAATTCTATCAATTGTTAAAATACCAGTTCCAATGCCCGAGTTTAAAACTTTTTTATTGTTAATTCCTTTAGCTAAATAAACGTTGCCATAAGCCATATAATCACCAAAATTAAGACCTAACTCAAATTGATTCCATGATTTCTTATTCAATACCTTAAAATACTTTGGAGAAGAATAATTTAATTTTAACTTATAATTCTGATTTGATGAAATTCTGATAGTATCATTACTCTTTTTAAGATAAAATAAAATTCCACCTTGGATATTATTACTTAAATCATCTGTAGAATATTCTAAAAGTTTTCCGTCATATCTTCCCGGAAAAAATAATTCGTTACTATTTAATAACTCTATTGGTTTTGTCCCTCTAATTTTTAATACATCGTTGCTTTGTGATAAAGCTAGAAAAGGAATAAATATTAAAAAAAAAATACCTTTCATCACATTCTCTCTATAGGTATAGTACTAATGTATGACATCTCTGCATTTTCACAATCATAATTATATTGATGAAAACCATCTGATCCAATAACCATTAATACTCCCTGAAATGGAATGACATCAAGAGATCCAATATCATCAAAATGTTTTATTAACCTCAAGTCATCCAAGTCTGTTTTATCATACATTTTTATACCATATTCACCTTCTGATATAAATAAGCAGTTTCCATCAACACCAAGACCATGTGGGTTAATCATTTCATATGTCTTAAATAGCCTGGGGTTATTAAGATTAGAAATATCTACTATATCAAGCTGATTATTGAAACCCATACATTCGCTCCCACCTCTTAAGGTAACGTAGGCATAACTATCCTGTACTACTACTGGATCACAGCTTGTTACGTGCTCATAAGATGATATGTAGTTAGGTTCCTCTTTATTCTCTAAACCATATATATGCATTCCACTTTGAGCTCCAATAAATAGATTTTCTCCATAAGGAAAAATTGTCTCAATACCCCACCCTAAATTAACTTCTGAGGTTATCTTTGGATTTAACCTGTCCTTTATATCGAAAGTTTTTAAGTCATATGAATCTACTGTATATAAATAATCATCTCTAATTGTAAATCTAGCCATTGAACCACCAATTCCTGTACCTGAAGACTCACCGCTCATCTGAACATCACCGGAAAAATTTCCACCAAATGAGAAGTCAGATGAACTATCGCATGATAATAAAAAAACTAAATAAATCAATAAACTCTTAATCTTCATACTTAAAATACTAGTTCACAATCTTTACTTTCAATAAATTCTTCTATAACCTCTTCATTATACCCTGTTACTATACCTAGATTTTCAGAAAAAAGCATTCTGTTCTCGTAATAGTTTTGAAATGATCCCTTGATTCTGTTAACTTCTTTAATAGAGTTTATATCAGAAATATCAAAAATCACCAAGTCTATATAACTATCTGCGTACAGATAATCATCTTTGGTAGCTATATCATAATTTCCGGGAATATTAATAAAACCAAGTTTTTTTGGATTACTTACTACTCTATTGTCAATAACGTGGATGCCTTTACCAGTTTCACTTATAAATAAATAGCCTGACTTATAATTTAATTTACCTGGTGAGTTAATATCTCTTATATCATCATAATAAATAGAATCCCTTAAAGATTCCATATTTGAATATACTGGTGTTGAATTTACGTATGTTGTGTATTCGTTACACTTATCTTGACATGAAAAAAAGAGAATAATAAACGAAAAAAATATGTATCTTGGGGTCATGTTTTTGTTAACGTTCATGACAAAGTTAAATTATAATTTTTAAATACAAACTCCCTTAAAAATATGAGTAAAATCGAAATGTTGATGCCAAAAATGGGAGAAAGTATTATGGAGGGAACCGTTCTTAAATGGCTAAAGAAAGAAGGAGATAAGATTAATGAAGATGAATCTGTATTAGAAGTTGCTACTGATAAGGTAGACACTGAAATACCATCTACATGTTCAGGAATATTAAAAAAAATTTTAGCTGAGGAAGGTGAAGTAGTTAAAGTTGGAAGTCCAATAGCAATTATAGATTCTGATGAGGAAAATACATCTGATGACGGATTAGACTTTATAGATGAGATTGAAAAAAATTTTGAAGAAGTAAAGGAAATTACATACCAAAAACCAGATGCATCAACAAAGAAAATAAAGAGCGAATCAAATAGATTTTATTCACCTTTAGTTCTAAACATAGCAACTAGAGAAAACATCAGTTTGGATACACTTGATGAAATTAATGGAACAGGTGAGAATGACAGAGTTACCAAATATGACCTTCTAAAATTTATCGAAGATAAAAATTTAGTTTATGAACCTAAAATTGAGACTTCTGAAAATGATAATGTAGAGATAGAATTAAAAGAGGGAGAAGAACTTATAGAACCAGATAGAGTTAGAAAAATTATTGCCTCAAGGATGGTAGAGTCGAAAAAAATAGCTCCTCATGTCACTTCTTTTGTAGAGGCGGATATTACAAACATTTATAAAACACGTAACGATATAAAAGAAAATTTTTTAAAAGAAAATAAATTTCCGATCACTTTTAATCCAATATTTATAAAATGCGTTGCAGATGCTCTTAAAGAATTTCCAATGATGAATATATCATTTATAAATAACAAAATAATTAAAAAAAATTATATAAATATTGGTATAGCTGTTGCATTAGGTGACGATAATTTGATTGTGCCTGTTCTTAAAGATGTTGATAAACTAAACTTCATAGATTTAATCAAACACTCTAACGATTTAATTACCCGAGCCAGAAATAATAAGTTAAAACCTATTGACCTTGAGGGTGGAACATATACCATATCAAATGTTGGTTCATTTGGTAATGTTATGGGTACACCAATAATTGTTCAGCCTCAAGTTGGTATTCTTGCTATTGGAACAATTAAAAAAGTCCCAGCAGTCGTCGAGACAGAAAAAGGCGATGAAATTCAAGTAAGAAATAGACTATTTTTATCACACACTTACGATCATAGAATAGTTGACGGAGCACTCGGAGGAAAATTTGCTCAAAAAGTTGCTGAAAATCTTGAAAATTTTAATTTAAAATCAAATATTAGCCAATAGATATGGGATTAAAGGCTACGTTCAAAAGAAGTTTTTTTAAAACATTTACTTGGAGAGTTTTTGCATCCTTGGATACAGCCCTACTGACGTGGTTTTTTTCCGGTGATGTTGTTACTGGTTTAAAAGTTGGTGGTCTCGAGGTTGTAACCAAATTAATAATTTATTTCTTACACGAAAGAGCGTGGAGAATTGGTTGGAAAAAACAAACTGATGATTTTCATCATTCAAAAAGAAGAAGTTTATACAAAGCTATTACCTACAGGGTCATTGGGACAATGGACACTTTTTTAATAGCCTGGTTTTTTACAGGTTCGGCATTTACTGGTAGCAAAGTTGCAATAGCTGAAGTATTTACAAAAATATTTATTTATTATGTCCACGAAAGAATATGGGACAGACAAAAAATCGGAAACTAATTTTTCTTATCTTTCAATTGGATCTAATATTGGCGATAGACTCCATTATTTGTCAAAGTCTCAAATTGAAATAGAAAAAGTTATTGGCAAAATTCATAAATCATCAAAGATTTATGAAACTGAACCGTGGGGCTATAAAGAGCAAAAGTTCTTTCTAAATATGGTAATATATGTTGAGACATTATTAAATGCTGAATCGTTATTATTAGCATGTAAAAAGATCGAAAAAAATATGGGTAGAGTAAAAAATAAAAAATGGGGAGAGAGAAATATAGATATTGATATTCTTTATTATAACAATGACATAATCAATCAAAAAGATTTACAAATACCACACAAGCACCTTCATGAGAGAAAATTTATTCTCAAACCGCTTAATGATATCGATCCAAACTATATTAATCCAACAATACGAAAAACTAACTCAATATTATTAAATGAATGTACAGATAATTCTATTGTAAATGATATTTGAGGGTTACGAATATTTTATACTATTTCTTGCTGGATTTTTCTCTGGGGCAATTAATACAGTTGCAGGTGGTGGATCACTTCTAACCTTACCTATTTTAATTTTTATGGGGTTACCGCCAACTGTAGCAAATGGTACTAATAGGATCCAATTAATTTTTGCACAGTTTTTCGCGGTTTATGGATATAAATCTAAAGGTTTGTTTGATTATAAATTATCTATTTGGTTAGCATTTTCTGCAATACTTGGATCAATAATAGGAGCAAAAATAGCTGTTGAAGTACCAGAGGAATTTTTTAAAAAAATATTATCAATTATCATGATATTAGTGATGATTAATATTTTTTTTAAAAAGAATAAAAAAGTTGACGAAACTATTACCTCTATAAAAAAACAAAAACTGTCTATTTTATTGTTTTTTTTCATTGGCCTTTACGGAGGTTTTATTCATGCAGGAGTTGGATTCTTAATGATACTAGTACTTTGTGGTATTAACGGATTTAGTATTATAAAAGCTAATAGTATAAAGGTTTTCGTTGCACTTTTTTTTACTCTTTTTGCCTTATTTATTTTTGTTTTAGAAAGTAAAATTAATCTTATGTATGGTATAAATTTAGCTATTGGAAGTTCATTGGGTGGATGGTTAACCAGCAGATGGTCATTCAATAAGTCAGAGACATATATGAGATATATTTTATGTGCTATTATATTTTTTTTAGCAATTCGTCTTTGGTTATTCTAGTATGAAAATTCTCATAATCATTCCAGTTTTTAACGAAGAAAACAATATAGAAAAATGTATTGATTCTATTCTGCATCAAACATATAAAGTATCAAACATAATTCTTGTAAATGATGGATCAACAGATAAAACATTGGAAAAAATTAATTTTTTATCAAAAAAATATAAAAATGTTAAAAGCTATGATCTAAAAAATTCCTTACCAAAACCGCTGCCAGGTAAAAAAATAATAAAAGCCTTTAATTATGGTCTTTCAAAGAATAAACTAAAATACGATTTTATTGGTAAGTTTGACGGAGATCTCATATTGCCAAAAAATTATTTTGAAATTCTTATTAATGAATTTAAAATCAATAATAAACTTGGATTGGCCTCGGGTGTAATAGCATCAATGGTAAATGAAAAATGGTTAATAGAAAATATGTATGATAAAGACCATGTAAGGGGCGGAATAAAATTTTATAGTAAAGAGGCTTTTAAAGAAATAAATGGATTAAAAGAGTCTATTGGATGGGATACTCTTGATGAAATGCAATTAAAATATTCTAGATATGAAATTAAAGTATTCAAAAATATTATAACAAAACAAATAAGGAAAACAGGAGATAGATATATCAAAAAGAAATATTTTAATCAAGGAAAAGTAATGTATCTTCTTGGATACGATATTTTTTTAGCTCTGGTTGGTTCTATTAAATTTTCATTAAAAGAGAGTTCATTAATGCCATTTTTTAAATCTATTTTTTCTTATTTCTATTGTCTTGTGACAAATGAAAAGAAAATTGTCAATGATAAATTAGCTAATTTTATAAAAAACTTTAGATATAGAAGGATTAAAGAAAAGATTTCTTTAATATCTAAAATCTAAAAATTAGATGAATATAATAGTTAGACAAAGTTTTTGGTCTTCAATAGTAATTTACATAGGAGTTGTACTAGGCTTCGTAAACTCCATAATTCTATTCCCTCAATTTCTTAGTACTGAACAAATTGGAATTGTAAGACAATTAATTAGTGCGGCTACACTTTTGATACCTATTACAACATTTGGAGTAAATGCATCATATGTAAAGTTTTATCCCAATTTCGTAGATGACAAAAGTCAAAAAAATCAATTTTTTATATATGAATTGGCAGTAATCCTTTTGAGTTATTGCGTAGTATTTGCTTTTTTAAATTTATTTTATGAAGATATTAGAGGTTTATTTACAGAAAAATCAAGAATA
>Ga0208390_1000055_pt1 | contig 32056 bp, 27 predicted proteins | sample Knorr_S7_td_Surf_FD_185594 | JGI IMG/M metagenome (GOLD analysis project Ga0208390, IMG submission 185594) | Marine microbial communities from Southern Atlantic Ocean transect - Knorr_S7_td_SurfaceA_ad_6m_LV_A (SPAdes) (version 2) | ecosystem: Environmental > Aquatic > Marine > Oceanic | place...
GATTAATTTTATTGATAATGACTCAAAATTTGATAAAAATGGAGTTCAATTTATAATTAATCCTAATGATGAATTTGGATTAACAAAAGCTATTTGGATGAAAGATTCCAATAATGCAGATGTAACTGTATTAACGGTTGGAGATAGCTCTGCTGATGCAATTCTAAGGAAGTGCCTAGCAATTGGAGCAGATAAAGCGATTAGAATTGACTGTGAGGCAATTGATGCCTCGTCAGTATCCAAAGAGATAGTTGAGCATTGTAATGAAGTAAAATACGATTTAGTTATATGTGGGAGAGAATCTATTGATTATAATGGTGGGCTTGTACCTGGACTTATTGCTGGGTATTTAGATTATAATTTTGTAACAAATTGTGTGAGTCTTAATATAGAGAATGGAAAGGCAAAATGCTCTCGTGAAATATCTGGGGGAATTGAGGTGACTGAGAGTGATCTTCCCCTCGTTATTGGAGCTCAAAAGGGATTAGTTGAAGAAAGTGATTTAATAATTCCTAATATGAGAGGAATTATGATGGCACGTCAAAAACCTCTTGAGGTTCTATCAGCAAAAAATATAAAAGCCAGGGCAATTGATCAAAAATATTTTAAACCTCAAGAAAAAGCAGAGGTTAAATTAATAAAGCCAGATGAGCTAGATAAATTAATTGATTTACTGGAGAATGAAGCTAAAGTAATATAAAAAAATGGGAGTTTTAGTATACGCAGAATCAGAAAATAATATTATAAAAAAATCAGCATTAGAAGCAGTTTCTTATGGCAAAGCACTTGCTGAAAAAATTGGGTCTAGATTAAATTGTGTTGTCATAAACTGCTCTGAACCTAATATTTTGAAACAGTATGGTACAGATAAAATTTTTAATATTACCAATGATAGCTTAAAAGACTTTACATCAAGATCATATTCAAATGCATTACAACAAGTTATTAAAGCTGAGAATACTTCAATATTAATTTTATCATCATCTGCAGATTCAAAGTATTTAGGTGCTCATCTAGCTGGTTTTACAGATGGATCATTTATATCTAATGTTGTAGGTATCCCAGATAATTTAGATCCATTTACTGTAAAAAGAAGTTGCTTTACTAATAAAGGTTTTTCTTCAACAGAACTTACAGGTGATATAAAAATCATAAGTATCTCAGCCAACTCATTTGGTTTAATTGAGAATAATGGGGACGGAAAGATAGAAGACTTTCATATTGAAGATATATCATCAACAATAACGGTATCAAATATTGAGAAGCAAAGTGGAAAAGTAACAATTGCAGATGCCGATGTTGTAGTTTCTGCTGGTAGAGGATTAAAAGGTCCTGAAAACTGGCACTTGGTAGAAGAACTAGCAGAAGTTCTTGGCGCAGCAACAGCATGCTCTAAACCAGTATCTGATATGGGGTGGAGACCACATAGCGAACATGTAGGTCAAACAGGAAAACCTGTATCATCCAATCTTTATATAGCGATTGGCATTTCAGGAGCTATTCAACATTTAGCTGGAATTAATTCTTCAAAAGTTAAAGTAGTAATCAATAACGATCCTGAGGCACCTTTCTTTAAGGCGGCAGACTACGGTGTTATTGGAGACGCATTTGAAGTCATTCCCCAGCTTATCGCTAAACTTAAGAATAGAAAATAAGTATTTCTTATAAATATCTTTTTTTAATAAGTAAATATTATATAAAAGATTAGAAAATCATTAATTTTGGGTATAATTAAAGATAATTATTTAATATAATAATAAAAACTTATAGTTTTTTATAAAAAATAAGGTTATCTAATATTCCGAGTAAAGAACCTCTAACTTCAATTGTTTTGAAATATTTTGTAGATCTGGGTTTGACCCAAACAGTGCAACAGGAAAAGGGAATGAAACTGATGATTCAGGAATAGTTACAGTTTCCGAGGGTGTAATAAATCCCTTTCTTAAAAACACATTATCTATATCTGAGGTTATTGTTAATCCAAGATCAATATTCAATGAATCGTGTCTAATAATATTTGATACATGATTAGTGATATCAAACTTATAGCTAATAGGATTATTGTTTGAATCATATTGAAGAAAGCCTCCAAATAAATATTTATTTGTGTTTCTAGAAAATGGATTAAAATCAACTGTTTGGTCTTTATTATAATCCTCTATTGGCTCACCGTTAGTAAAAGAATATAAATATAACCGTTTGGGTAAATAAATATCATTTGCCCCATGTATGCTTTCATCTATGAAGAGAACCAAATTAGCTTCATTAATTAATATATCATTTTCCTTGAATGAACGGAGATCCTCTGAAATACTATTACCATTAGAGAAAAGCTTTAGCTTAGATATAAATTTTGAACCATTTAAGTAGATTTTTTTTGAGGTGTTATTTTCTTTAGATAAATTTATTTCATCTACTATTTCCTGACTATAGCCTGTATGATCATATAAATTAATTGAAACACCCCCGAAAGGAATTGATGATGTTTTCATCTTTCTTTCAATAATATCATCTGTTACATCATCCGTTCCGTTAGCATTATAATAATTATAGTCATAATTTATAACAATTCTAGCGTTAGATAAGTCAAGAAGCATATACAGATTATCTGAAAAATTTTCAGCTTTAACAATAAGGCCCTTAAAGTAGTTGTTAAAACTAGACTTTTTTGCAAGCTCATCTGAGCCTTCTTTATTAATAATTAATTGTTGAAAAAAGTCTATATCTAATGGAACTCTAATTCTAGGAGTCTCAAAATAATTTACTTCATTCAATTCATTAATCTCTTCTGTAGCAGGGTCATCTTCATTGTAAAAAACAGAGATTTCATTAAAATCAAGTTTAACTCTACCGTCATGCAATTTTTTACCATAAAATCCATCTTGGTAGAAATCGTCATTAGAGAAATACTCTTTTAAAGACTCAAAATTATCAGACGGATCTAAATCATTTAAATAATATGTTAACTCAAAGACTTTTAAATCAAACTCACCATTTCTGTTTCCGAAAATCGAATCAATTTCATATACTTGAGAATCAGTATTATATCCAATAGTCTCATTATCTTGAGAGTCAATAATTCCATCATTATCCGTATCAGCATTTAATGGATTAGTTCCTAATCTAAGTTCTTCCAAATCAGAAAGGCCATCTGAATCTGAGTCACTCAAGTTATTGTTAGGGTCGACATCATATATATCAATTACACCATCAGTATCAGAATCATTAGTGTTATTAAAGAAAGGCAGATCAAGATAAACAGATGTTATTTGTTCGTCTTCAACCATGACTCTTATATCAGTTAAACTTCCTTCATTTTCTTGTTCTTGAGAAAAATCTCCAAAGTCACCAATAGAGGAAATATCAAGTTGAGATATAAAACTTGAATTAATCTGACCAAAAAAGTTATCATTATATCTACCTAAGTGAAGACTAGATAAATTATTTGTTTGAACTTTATCAAGTGATTCTTGATAAGAAAATACTGGGAAGATTTTAGATTTTAAATCACTAAACTGATTATCGTAAAGCTCAATACCAACTGAATAATAGTCTTTATTACATGAAGATGAAGAAACTAATATAAGTATAGGTATTAATAAATTAACTTTTTTTAAAAACATTAATCTAAATTTTTTAATAAGAAGTCTAAAAGTTTTTCATCAGATAATGAATCGTTATATGATAGACAATCCCTTGAATTTTTTTTGATTAAGGTTGTTATCTCTTTCTCAGTTTTTTCAGATGAGAGAATAACTGAATCAGAGTACTGAATCATCAATTCAGTTAGCGAGTAAAAATCTGGAACTGAGATAGATGATAAATCATCTTGTATGCCATCGAATTGAATTTTTTTTGACAGAGCTTTTGAAAGGTTTCCATTAAAAGCTTTTGAGTAGATTGAAGAAATAATTTTACATCTATCGAAAATCGGATCATCTGAATATAACTTTTTTATGTACAAAGGAAATAGAGATGTAAACCAGCCATGAAGATGAATAATATCAGGAGTCCAATTTAATTTTTTGACAGTTTCAATTACACCTTTAGTAAAGAAAATCATTCTTTCATCATTATCCTTTAATAATTTATCATTCTTATCAAGCAATAAGTCTTTTCTTTTGAAATAATCCTCATTATCAATAAAGTATACTTGCATTCTTTCTTTAGGAATCGAGGCTACTTTTATGATTAATGGCATATAAAGATCATTGATAATCATATTCATCCCAGATAGTCTAATAACTTCGTGCAGCTGGTGTCTCCTCTCATTTATTATACCGTATTTTGGCATGAATATTCTTGTCATACCGCCGTTAACGTTAATTTTTCTTGAAAATGTAAATGAATTAATGGCTTTCTCGGTTTGAGGCAAATATGGAACTACCTCTGATGAAATAACCAGTATTTTTTTGTCTTTCAATAATTTCAAAATCTAAATATTGGTAATAGAATGGCAAAATTACGAAAATTATGAGAGTAAGTATATAAAAACCCTATCTTTAAATTTAATTTCTCATCATTGAGAGTATTCTCATCCCATAAAGAGCTTATAAAGTCAATTGATTCAACCAAGCTAGTTGGTCTTGTTCCTACAATGGGCTCTCTGCATGAAGGCCATATTTATTTGATCAACAGAGCTATAAATGATAATGAACAGGTTATAGTGACAATATATGTTAATCCAACTCAATTTAATAACAAAAGCGATTTAAATAAATATCCAAGAAACTTAAAAAAAGATTTGAGAAAACTTGAATGTTTTGAAAGTATATTTGTATATACACCATCAGATAATGACCTCTATAAAGAGATTGTTTCTAAAAATTATGACTTGGATGATTTAGACAAAGTCCTTGAAGGCAAATTTAGACCAGGTCACTTTAATGGAGTTGCAACTATAGTTGAGAAACTATTCAATTTATTTACCCCAAACAATGCTTATTTTGGAGAAAAAGATTATCAGCAACTAACTATAATTAAGTTAATGGTTGAGAAACTGAAGCTTAATGTAAATGTTGTTCCGTGTGATACTGTAAGAGAGCCCGATGGATTAGCTATGAGTTCAAGAAATAAATTAATGAATAAAGAAGAGAGATTGTATGCTGGAAAAATTCATAGTTTGATGATAAAAGCAAAAGAGATATACTTAGACAATAAAATCGATAATATTGAAAATATTTTAAAAAACGAGCTAAATAATTTAAAACATTGTAGGGTAGAATATATTAAAATTGATAATTTATCTAAATATAGCGACTGGATAAAAGATGAAGGTTACAGATTATTTATTGCATGTTGGATTGGTAAAACAAGAATAATAGATAACATATTACTAAGATGATATGAAAAAAAAACTTAAAATTTTAATACCTATTCTAGTTGGCTTATTTTTCATTTATTTAACCTTCAAATTAACCAGCTCTGAAGAAAGAATTTTAATCTGGAGCTACATTAGGTCAGCTAAAATTGAGTTTGTATTGGCTGCAATGTTTTTTGGAGCAACTGCTGATATAATCAGAGGATTAAGATGGCAACTTTTATCTAGATCATTAGGTTATAAATCTAATAACATAATCAGTATTGCAAGTGTATTTATGTGTTACACATCTAATATGGTAGTAGCTAGATCTGGAGAATTCGTCAGAGCATCAGTTCTTAGCAGCTATAATAATATCCCGTTAGGGAAAACTCTAGGTACCATTGCTGCTGAGAGAATAGTAGATGTCTTAATTTCATGTATAATACTAGTAAGTGTATGGCTCCTTCAGTATAACCTAATTATTGAATCTTTCTTTAATGACGAATTTTTATACTATATAAATAATAATATTGGCTTTATTATTTTAATCATTATTCTAACTCTATTTTTTATTGTTTTATTAATCAAAAGGGTAGACAGACTGAAAAAATTTTTCAATACTATCTTGGAAGGTTTGTTATCAATAACTCAGCTTAAATCAAGAATTATTTCTTTTATTTTATTCTCATTAATGATCTGGGTATGCTATATACTCGCTTTTTCAGTAATTAAGTTTTCCGTTCCAGAACTTAGTTCAATAGATTCAAATTTAATTTTTCCTGCTTTTGTTGTTGGTGTATATAGCATTTCATTATCAAATCATGGATTAGGTGTTTACCCTCTAGCTATTTCATTATTCTTAGTAAACTTTGGAGTTAATACTGAGGTAGGGTTAACTTATGGATGGTTAGCTTGGTCATGTCAAGCGATAATAACATTGATTTTTGGAGCTCTTTCTTTTTTTGTACTACCTTTGCTTTACGCAAGTGATTAAAATGGACAAAATAATTAAACAGTTTTTATCACAAGTAAGTCAAAAAAACCAAAATGAGCCTGAATTTATGCAGGCGGTCACTGAGGTTGCGGAAACTGTTATACCTTATATAGTAACCCAGGATATTTACTACGGTCAAAATATTTTACTTAGAATGGTTGAGCCAGAAAGAGTAGTTTCTTTCAGGGTTGCGTGGATAGATGACAAGGAAGAGATTCAAGTTAATAGAGGTTACAGGATTGAAATGAATTCTGCAATAGGTCCCTATAAGGGTGGATTAAGATTTCATCCTTCAGTAAATCTTAGTATACTAAAGTTTTTAGCTTTTGAACAAGTCTTCAAAAATGCTTTGACGACTCTTCCTATGGGAGGTGGGAAAGGTGGTTCAGATTTTGATCCAAAAGGTAAGTCTGACACCGAAGTAATGAGATTTTGTCAAAGTTTTATGACTGAACTTTTTAGACATATCGGTCCAAATAAAGATATACCAGCCGGAGATATAGGTGTTGGAGGAAGAGAAATTGGATACCTTTTTGGGCAATATAAAAGACTGAAAAATGAATTTTCTGGAGTATTAACTGGAAAAGGAATGTCTTGGGGTGGATCCTTAATTAGACCTGAAGCAACAGGATATGGTGTGGTATATTTCATTGATGAAATGTTAAAACATAAAGGAGAGGGCATAAAAGATAAAAAAGTTACAATATCTGGATCAGGAAACGTTGCCCAATATGCAACTGAGAAATGTATTGATATGGGCGCAAAAGTTTTAACTCTTTCAGATTCCTCAGGGTTCATTTATGACAAGGATGGTATAGATTCTGAAAAGCTGAAATATATTATGGAACTTAAAAATAATGAAAGAGTTAGGATTTCAGAGTATACAAAAAAATATAGTAGCGCAGAATTTCATTCAAAAAAATCTCCATGGAATGTTAAATGTGATGTTGCAATACCATGTGCCACTCAAAATGAGTTAAATAAGCATGATGCTAAATCTCTTGTTGATAATGGCTGTACTAGTGTTGGTGAAGGGGCAAATATGCCATGTACACCAGAAGCAATTGAATTATTTTTAAAAAATAAAGTATTATTTGCTCCAGGTAAAGCCTCAAATGCAGGAGGTGTTGCAGTTTCCGGACTAGAGATGGCTCAAAACTCTTTAAGATATACCTGGACGAGAGATGTTGTAGATGGGAAACTTAAAGAAATAATGTCTGATATTCACTCATCCTGTGTGAATTATGGTTCCTCTAAAGATGATATAAATTATGTAAAAGGGGCAAATATTGCTGGATTTGTAAAAGTAGCTGATGCTATGCTTGCTCAAGGTGTAGTTTAGAATGTCCAACTCAAAAGGCTTTGTTATAAAATCAATAAAGAATGGTGAAACAAGCACTATCTTATCTTGTTATCTTGAGGAAATTGGATTAAAAAGCTTCATTGTAAAAGGAGTTTATGGAACAAAAAAGTCAAAGTTTAGTAAAGCTCACTTATTTCCTCTTAACTTAATAAACATAAATTTTTCTCCTAGCAAATTAAATAGGCTTAGTTATGTTAAAGAAATAAAGCCATTAATACTATACAAGAGCTTACACTCAAGTATAGAAAAAAGTACAATTATAATTTTTTTATCAGAAATCCTCGCAAGTGTTTTTAGAGAGGAAAGTGAACAAAATCAAAACTTATTTAATTTTTTAGAGAAATCATTAATCTGGTTTGATGATCAAGATTCATGTAATAATTTCCATATTAAGTTCCTCATTGAGTTAACAAGATATATAGGATTTTATCCTAATATTAGTCAGGAAACAGATAATTATTTTAATCTTGAATCAGGGTCGAGCTCATATGAAAAACCATTATCAAAATATATTGATGCCAAGGATTTTAAAATATTTAAAGAAATGTTAGGCATGAAATTTGAGGATTTAAATTATATAAACATGAATAATAAGTCTAGATCCAGATTACTTAATTATTTAATCGAGTATTATTCTCTACATTTACAGATGTTTAAAACCCCAAAGTCAATTGATGTTCTTAGTGAAATTTTTAAATAATATTAGGTTGACTTTTAAGATATGTCTCATAGTTTTTTTGTCTTTAAGTTTTGCTTATGGTCAGCAAATAACTATAAGAGACAGTGAAACCAACGAAATCCTGTCAGATGTTGCTGTGTTTAACGAGAGTAGAGACAAATCAACATTAAGTGATATAAATGGAAATGTAAACCTTAATTTATTTTCTACTGAAACAAAATTATATTTCCAAATACTTGGTTATTCTTTATTAGAAATCTTACTTAAGGATATAGAAAATGGTAGTACTATTTTGATGTATCCTGAGGATCAGAATCTCGATGAAGTAATTTTATCTGTTGCAAGATCTGCGTCAAACGTAAACCAAATCGCAGAAAAAGTCTCAGTGATTAAATCTGAAGATTTATTTATTTCATCACCTTCCTCTGGTGCAGAAATGCTAGAATTAAGTCCTGGGGTTAGAATTCAAAAAAGTCAAGGTGGAGGTGGAAGTCCTGTCATAAGAGGTTTTGAAGCTAATAGAGTTTTAATTGTTGTTGATGGTGTTAGAATGAATAATGCAATATATAGGTCTGGCCATCTACAGAATTCGATTACCATTGACCCGAATAATATCGAAAGAGCAGAGATTATATTTGGGTCATCTTCAGTTGGTTATGGTTCAGATGCAATGGGTGGTGTTATACATTACTACACTAAGAACCCTATTCTAAAAAATTCTGAAAAAATCTCTTCTAGCTTTACAACAAACTTTAATTCAGCTAATAACAGCGTATCCAACAATTTTAATACTTCGCTTAGCTCAGATAACTGGGGTAGTATAACTTCTATTTCAATATCAAAATATGGTGATATTAAAATGGGTAAGAACAGAAATCATGGCTTCTATGACTGGGGCTTAAATCCAATTTATTCAAAAAATTCAAGATATAGTTATTATTCTGAACCATCTATTAATAGTGATAATAATATTCAGAGGAACACTGGATATAGTCAGGTTGATTTATTTCAGAAGTTTTTAGTTAATCTTGGAGATTCCAGTCTCTTGAATTTAAATATTCAATTCTCTGAATCTAGTGATATTGATCGATTTGATCAATTAAGTATTCCAAAAGATAATTCATTAAAATATAGTGAGTGGTATTACGGTCCTCAAAAACGATTGTTAATTTCTCCAAGTTTACGAGTTTTTCCTAATAAAAAATTTATGGATAAAGGAGTTATAACTTTTGGATTCCAAAAAATTAATGAAAGTAGAATCAAAAGAAAATTTAACTCATTGAATAGATCTCACCAAATAGAGGATTTAAAGGTTTTTAGTTTAAATGGTGATTTTGATACTTCATTTAATAATGGGCATACAGTTTCATATGGAATAGAAACAACATATAATTATAATTATTCCAAAGCATATGATAGAGTCTTAGATATAGATGGAAATGAGATTATTGGAGTGAGCCAGAAAATTGCAATACCTACAAGGTACCCTAGTGATGGAAGTTCATATACAAGCTTTGCATCATATTTAAACTGGTCATGGAATTTGAGTGAATTTTTCACTTTTAATATTGGAACTAGGTTAACATTTACAAGATTAAAAGCAAGTTGGAATGATATAATTTCTGTGAATCCTCAATTGTCAAAAGTTGATTTAAATTCAGAAGCATTAACAACTACAGTATCAATGAAGTTGAGGCCAAGCAAAAAGATTCAAATTAATACAGTTTTATCAAGTGGATTTAGGAATCCTAATATTGATGACATTGGAAAAATTAGAGAAAATAACGGCTTATTAGTTGTGCCAAATACATTTTTAAAGCCAGAGTATGCTTACAATCTTGACCTAGGAATTGATTATAAATCTCTTGATAACAACAATTATATATCCATAAGAGGGTTTAGCACAATTATTTCTAGGCACATAGGAAGAGCAGAATACACTGTTTTCTCTGATAAAACAACTTCGGATCTAAGCACAATAATCTACAATGATGAAGAAGTCATTACAATCGCCAATAAAAATTTAGGCAATAGGTTTATTCATGGGTTTTCATTAGATGGTTTCAATAATCTTAATAGAAATTTTAAAATTGATTACAGCCTAACTTATACAAGAGGAGATAATAATGAAACATATGGTCCGCTTCCATCAATTTCACCAATGTTTGGTTCAGTATCATTAAACTATAAAGAAAAAGATCTTACAGTTAGAGCTATTTATAAGTTTAGTAATTCAAAAAATCCAAATGAGTATAGTTTTGGTGGAGAAGATGGGCTTGATGAAACACCCTATATATATGATACTAATGGAATAAAGACCTTTATTGGAATGCCCAAATGGTCCGATTTTTCAATTTATGGAAGTAAAAAAATATCATCAAATTCTACATTGAGATTAGGAATATCAAATATTTTTGATAATCATTACAGAACATTTGCATCAGGAATTTCAGCTCCTGGCAGATCAATCCAGGCAGGATTAAATCTTGAATTATAAAGCACCTAATTAACTTTGTTTTGATCTAAAATCATTAATTTCACCCTTAATTATAGCATTAATGGGATTTAAAGAATTAAAAAACTTCTCACTAAGTTCAATTGCAAAAGACGTTGAAGTTTTTTGGGTCAAAAACAATATATTTTCTAAATCCTCTAAAAGAGAAAAGAAGAAGAGTTTTGTGTTTTTTGAAGGCCCACCATCTGCCAATGGAATGCCTGGGATTCATCATGTAATGGCAAGAACAATAAAAGACGCTTTTTGCAGATATAAAACACTAAAAGGATTTAATGTAAAGAGAAAAGCCGGATGGGATACGCATGGACTTCCTGTTGAGTTAGGGGTTGAAAAAGAGCTTGGAATTTCTAAGGATGATATTGGTGAAAAGATAACAATTTCAGAATATAACAATGCATGCAAGAGGGCGGTTATGAAGTATACTTCTGATTGGGAATCACTAACAAAAGAGATGGGGTATTGGATTGATATGTCTGATCCTTATGTAACATTCCACTCAAAATACATGGAATCCGTATGGTGGATTATTAAGGAGATCTATAGCAAGAATTTAATTTATAAAGGCTATACAGTTCAGCCATATTCTCCTGCAGCAGGATCAGGGCTTAGCTCACACGAACTAAATCAACCTGGCGCATACAAAGAAATCAGCGATACCTCCATTGTTGCACAATTTAAATGTAAGAAAGATGGCCTTTCAAATGAGTTAATCAATTTATATCCTTTTTATTTTCTTGCATGGACAACAACACCTTGGACTCTTCCATCAAATACGGCACTAACTATAGGGAAAAGAATTAATTATAGTTTCATAAAGACATTTAATCAGTATACAAAAGATAAGATAACAGTAGTATTAGCCACTAAACTTGTTGATAAAATATTTTCTAAAAATTTCTTCGAGGTAAAGTCAGAAAAGGAATTAAACTCGTTTGATAAAAATCAATCAAAAATTCCATTTTTAAAATTTCACGAATTGTTAGGAGAGGATCTAGAGAATATAAATTATGAAAGAATTTGGGATGAGTCTCCTCTTCCGTTGGATAATCCAGAAAATGCATTTCGCATCATTAGTGGTGACTTTGTAAATACTGAGGAGGGAACAGGAATTGTTCATACTGCACCAACATTTGGAGCTGATGATTACAAAGCTGCAAAAAATGCTAATCCTGAAGTACCGCCATTACAAGTTTTTGATAAAAATGGCAATAAAGTTCCAATTGTTGACTTAAAAGGAAAGTTCATAGAAGGCATTGGATTAGTAAGCGGTAAATATGTAAAAAATGATTATTATGATTCTAATTCTGTTCCTGAAAAATCAGTTGATGTTGAGATAGCAATTAGACTCAAAGAATTAAATTTAGCTTTCAAAGTTGAGAAATATTCTCATTCATATCCCCATTGCTGGAGAACTGATAAACCTGTTTTATATTATCCTATGGAGTCTTGGTTTATAAAAATGGGTAGCCTATCAAACAGAATGTTTGAGTTAAATAAAGAAATAAATTGGAAACCAAAATCAACAGGTGAAGGTAGATTTGGAAACTGGTTAAAATCTGCTAACGATTGGAATCTCTCTAGATCAAGATTCTGGGGAATACCATTACCAATTTGGAGTGATGAAGATGGAAAAGAAACTAAAGTAATTGGTTCCTCCGAAGAACTTATAAATGAAATTGAAGTTTCAATTAAAAAAGGTTTAATGTCATCAAATCCATATTCCGATTTTATAATTGGTGATATGTCAAATGAGAATTATTTAAATATTGATTTACATAAAGATATTGTTGATGAAATAATTTTAACATCCAGCAAGGGGAAGCCTATGAGGAGGGAAAAAGATATCATTGATGTTTGGTTTGATTCAGGCTCTATGCCATACGCTCAATTACATTATCCCTTTGAGAATAAAGATTTAATTGAGAATAAAATCAGTTTCCCAGCTGATTTTATAGCTGAAGGGGTAGACCAAACCAGAGGTTGGTTCTATACTCTTCATGCTATATCAACCTTAATATTTGACTCAATTTCATACAAAAATGTAGTCTCGAACGGTTTAGTTCTGGATAAAAAAGGACAAAAAATGTCCAAAAGATTAGGAAATGCAGTTGATCCATTTAAAATGATTGATAATTATGGAGCTGATGCAGTCAGATGGTATATGATTTCAAACTCAAATCCATGGGATAATTTAAAGTTTGATGAGGAAGGAGTGGCTGAGATTAAAAGAAAGTTTTTTGGAACTTTACATAATGTCTACAGTTTTTTTAGTCTATATGCAAATATTGATAATTTTTCATTTGAAGAAAATATTATAAAAATTGAAGCTAGATCAGAGCTAGATCAGTGGATAATATCTGAACTAAACTCTTTAGTGAAAAAAGTTGATAATTATTATGAAAATTACGAGCTTACTCCTGCTGCAAGAGAAATTAATGATTTCGTACAAGAAAAACTGAGTAACTGGTATGTTAGGTTATCCAGAAGAAGATTTTGGAAAGGAGAATATAATAACGATAAAATATCAGCATATCAGACCCTTTATGAATGTTTATGCACAGTAGGTAAGCTTATTTCTCCTATAGCACCTTTCTATTCTGAGTTTATTTATCAGTGTTTAAACACTGTTTCTGAAAAAGAAGAGTATGAGTCAATTCATCTATCTAAATTTCCTGTGTCAGAAGGCAAATTAATTGATAGTAAACTGGAAAAAAAGATAAATCAAATAAGAAGTATTTGCTCACTTGCTCTTTCAATTAGAAAAAAAGAAAAGCTTAAAGTTAGACAGCCACTTAATAAAATTATAATACCAGTTAAGGATAAATATGAAAAACAAGATATAGAGAATGCAAAGGCTCAAATAATTTCAGAGATAAATGTAAAATCTATTGAATTCCTTGACAATAAAGATTCATTACTTATAAAAGAACTTAAACCTAATTTCAAGGTTCTTGGTCCAAAATATGGGGCAATAATTAATAGTGTTGCCTCAAGAATAAGAGGTTTTTCTCAGGATGAAATTGAAGCTTTCGAGAATAAAGGAGAGTCAACTTTTAAAATTGATGATACTGATGTAATTATTTACCTTGATGATGTCGAAATTAATTATAAAGATATAGAGGGCTTATCTGTTGCAAGTGGAAATGGAATAACTATTGCTTTAGACCTAAAACTAAATGATAGTCTAATAAATGAAGGTATTGCAAGAGAGCTTGTAAACAGGATTCAAAATTTAAGGAAAAGTAAAGGTCTTGACGTAACAGATAAAATTGAGATTAATATTAAAAAATCTCAAAAACTTGAAAATGCAATTAAGTTAAATTTAGATTATATCAAAGGTGAAACATTGGCAAATAAATTATATTTTAGCGAGAATTTTGAAGATGAAGGAGAAACTTTAGAGTTTGATGATATTAATACTGTAATAACTATAAACAAAATTTAAAATGAGTAAAAGTTCAAAAAACAGATATTCGGATAAAGAATTAGAAAGTTTCAGAAAAATTATTAATGAAAAGATTGAAAAAGCAAAAAATGACTTAGACCTATTAAAGAGCGCTTATATGAATGACAGTAATAATGGTACAGATGATACTTCGCCTACTTTTAAGTCATTTGAGGAAGGTTCGGAAACAATGTCAAAGGAGGCAAATACTCAACTAGCCCTAAGGCAAGAGAAATTTATTAGAGATTTAAAAAATGCATTAGTTAGAATAGAAAATAAAACTTATGGTGTATGTAGGGTCACTGGAAAGCTTATCAATAAAAAAAGACTTAAAATAGTTCCTCATGCTACTCTAAGTATTGAAGCCAAAAATATTCAAAACTAAAAATTGAAAACTTGATTCCTTTCGTTAAAAATATTGATGCTAGAAAGTCATTAATTCTAATTTTAGCTTTAATACTCTTGGATCAATTAATTAAGTTTTATATAAAATTAAACTATCCATTGACTATTTACGGTGAGTCTCCAATAATTGATTTGGGGTTTTTTAAACTCTTATTTATCGAAAATAAAGGTATGGCAATGGGGGCAAGATTAAATACATTATTGCCATTTCTTGATGATAATTCTGCAAAGCTAATCCTAACATTATTTAGAATTTTTGCCTGCATAGGTATTAGTTTGTGGTTGAGAAATATAATGAGAAAGAAAAATTCTCAACTATTGGTGTTTTGTTTATGCTTGATATTAGCTGGAGCAATTGGTAATCTAATTGACTCAGTATTTTATGGTGTTATTTTTTCTTCAAGCATTGGACAAGTTGCGACTTTATTCCCTGAGCTTGGATATGCACCACTTTTTTATGGAAGTGTTGTTGATATGATTCAGTTTCCATTAGCAACATGGGTATGGCCTGAATGGATTCCTTATATTGGAGGTCAAGAATATACATTTTTTGAATATGTTTTCAACCTTGCAGATTCATATATAAGCACTGGAGTTCTTATACTATTATTATTTAATAACAAAGTCTAAAATTTTATTTAAAATCATAAATTGAATTTGGTGTTACGCAAATATCCATACTAATATCATAATTGTTTATGTCAATTATTTCTTCAACTGGTTCAAACAGTGATAGTCCTATTTTTAATGTATTTGAATTTAATGATTTAAGAAATCTGTCATAATAACCTTTTCCATATCCCACTCTATGACCTGACAAATCAAAAATAATTAAAGGAACAAATATTATTTCTATTTTTTCAATATCTATTTGAGTTCCATCAATAGGTTCTTTTATTCCAAAATTATTTAACTCAAAATTTGTGCTATGATCAATGTTAAAATGAATAAGTCTATTATTTTGAATTTTAGGAATAATTATTTGTTTTTGTTTAGCAAATAAAAAGTTTATCAAGAAATATGTACTTAATTCATTGTTTTTTTCAATGGAATTATAAATATGATAATAAGTTTTATTCCATATTTTTAATTTTTGTAATTTATTTGTTACACTATAACTTAAACTGTTAACTTCTTTTTTTTCCATAGAAAGTCTTTCATTTAAGTATTTTGTCCTTAAATAAATTTTATTGTTAAATATCACTTTGCATATTTTAATCTAAAATAGGTTTAATTTTGTTCTAGTGAAAGACAGTAAACTACACATACTCGCTAAATCATTTCCTAACGAGCCTGGAGTTTATCAATTTTTTGATATTGATAATAAAATCATCTATATAGGTAAAGCAAAAGACCTAAAAAAAAGAGTCTCATCTTACTTTACTAAGAATCACGAAAGTAAAAAAACAAGAATGCTTGTAAGTAATATATGGAAAATCGAAAAAATAGTTGTTGATAGTGAAATGGATGCATTATTGTTAGAGAATAATTTGATAAAAAAGTATCAACCTAAATATAATATTCTTTTGAAAGACGATAAATCATATCCATGGGTTTGTATTGTAAAAGATCCTATACCGAACATATTTTATACTCGAAAAATTGAAAATAGAAGAGGAGAGTATTATGGTCCTTTCACAAATGTATATAGTGCTAGGTTCCTTATTAAATTAATCAAGGATATCTACCCTTTTTTAAATCATGAATTAAATCATCTCATAAAAAAAGAAACTGAAGAAACAATAAAAATAAAGTTTTCAGATAATATTAAATCTATAAGATATTTAATCAAAGGTAATTTTAAGAAGTCCATTTTTGATCTGAAACTTAAAATGAATAGTTTATCTAAAAATTTAGAATATGAGAAAGCACAAGATATTAAGGAAAAGATTGATATATTAAAAAATTATCAAGCTAAATCAACAATTGTAAATTCTAAAATTAGTAATGTTGATGTTTTTGCTTTAGTATCTGATGAGACATATGCTTATATAAATTTCCTTCAAATTTCTTATGGTGCAGTAATTAGATCATTTACTTTAGAGGTTAAAAAAAAGCTAGAGGAGACTGATGATGAAATACTAAGATTAGCGATTATTGATCTTAAGCAAAGGTTTTCTTCTGAGAGTAAAGAAGTAATTGTTCCTTTTGAAATTAATCTTCCGAAATCAATTAAACTTACTGTACCAAAAAGTGGGGATAAAAAGAGGTTGGTAGATCTTTCTGAAAGAAATGCAAAATTCTACAGAATAGATAAATTAAAGCAGACGAGAATTGTTGATCCTGAGGCTCATATAAATCGAATTTTGCAACAGGCAAAAAAGGATTTACAGTTAGACAATAAACCTTTTCACATAGAGTGTTTTGACAATTCAAACCTTGGTGGAACTAATCCTGTTGCATCATGTGTTGTTTTTAAAAATGGTAAGCCATCTAAAAAAGACTATAGACAATTTAAAATTCAAAATATTCATGGGCCTGATGATTTTGCCTCAATGGAACAGGTGATATATAGAAGGCTAAAAAGACTTTCGGAAGAGAAAGAACCTTTACCAAACTTAATTATAGTTGACGGTGGCAAAGGGCAACTTTCATCTGGGCTAAAAAGTATCAAAAAACTAGGGTTAGAAAATGATATTGCAATAATAGGTATTGCAAAAAAGCTTGAAGAAATTTACAAGCCTAATGACAAACTTCCGCTATATATTGATAAAAAATCTGAGACTTTAAAACTAATTCAACAGTTAAGAAATGAGGCACATAGATTTGCTATTAAATTTCACAGAAATAGAAGAAGTAAGAATGCATTAAAGTCTGGAATAGATACAATCAAAGGTGTTGGTCCAGTTTTAAAAGATAAACTTTTAAAAAAGTATAAATCATTTAAAAGATTAAAGAATGCTGAGGAGAACGAATTAATAGCCTATCTTGGTAAATCAAGAGGTAAATTGATTTATGATCAATTACAAAATTATTTTGACTAATTTTGTAGCATTAAAGATGAAAATTATTAACCTATATCTTCAGGTACTATTAATTTCAACAAATTTTGCATTTAGTCAATTACATACAAAAAATATTAAACCATTTAAAGCTGGAGAAAGCCTTGAATATATAGTGCACTACGGAATATTTAATGCAAGTTATGCATCATTAAAACTATCTGAGGAGACAATCAATGATAGTACTGTAATTTTAGCTTCAGGATATGGTAAAACAATTGGTTTGGCAAGACTTTTTTTTAAGGTTGAAGATTATTATAGTAGTTATTTTAAACAGGATAAAGTTCAGCCTGTCCTTTTTAAAAGAAATATTTATGAAGGAGGTTACACAAAAAACTTAGAAGTAGAATTTGATCAAAATAATAATAAAGCAATCGTAAATAATATTAAAAAACAAACAACTGAAGTATTTGAGACTAAGAATAATGTTCAAGACTTAATTTCTGCACTTTATTATTTGAGGAAAAACTTTTCAGAGGAAGAAACTCAAATTGGAGAAGAATTTAAAATAAATATGTTCTACGATTCAAAAAATAGAGAACTTCCACTTAAATACCAAGGTAGAGAAGTTATCAAATCAAAATTTGGTAAAATTGAATGCTTAAAATTTATGCCTACAACAAATAGAAGTAGAATTTTTAAAGGTGAGGGAAGTATTACTATCTGGTTAACAAATGATAAAAATAGAATTCCTATAAGAGTTCAGGCTGACCTTCTTGTTGGTTCAATAAAAGCAGATTTAGAAAAATTTTCTGGAGTTGCCAACCCCTTGCAAATTATCGTTGAAAACTGATGAAAAGAATTTTTACATTATTAACTATTAGCTTTTTATTCTCTTGCAGCTTAGAGAAAAACAATCAGGTTAAGGAAGATCCAATAAAGTATAAATTTGGATACGATCAAAGTAAGTATATTTTTGAGGAAAAAAAAGTAAAAACAGGTGACACATTTGGAGATATTCTTGAAGATCAAGGGATTGATTATCCTGAAATATTTAGGGCATTAGAGAAAACAAAAAATGATGTTAGCTTTACAAAGCTACAATTAGGCAAGCCCTATACTTTGATTTTTACTAATGATTCAATTAGAGAACTCAAGGCGTTTGTTTATCACCCAACTATCGAGGGATACTCATTTATTCAGTTAAGGGACAGTGTTTACGGTAAAACACTAATAAAACCAAGAAGCTATAGAGATTTAACAGCTTCTGGTAGTATTGACAACTCGCTATATTTAACACTTGAGGAACAAAATAAAGATCCACTATTAACATACTATTTGTCAGACATCTATGCCTGGACAATTGACTTTTTCAGACTTGCTAAGGGAGATAAGTTTAAAGTCATTTATACTCAGGCATTTATAGATGATACTATTCCAGTAGCAATAACAAAGGTAAAAGCAGCATATTTCGTTCATAAAGGAATAGAAAGATATGCGTTTGAGTATGAAACTGATTCAATAAAGGGAATTATTGAGTATTTAGACCAGGATGCTAAAAATTTAAGGAGAGCTTTTCTTCAATCTCCTATAAAATTTGGAAGAATTTCGTCAAGATACAATCTTAGGAGAAGAATCGCTTTATATGGTAACCGAATAAGGCCTCATAAAGGAACTGACTTTGCTGCACCAGTTGGAACACCTATACTATCAACCGCAAATGGAACAGTCACAGAGGTAAGTTATACTCGAGCTAATGGAAGATATGTTAAAGTTAAACATAACAATACTTATACAACACAATACCTTCATATGCAGAAAGCAAATGTAAAGGTTGGTCAGTTTGTCGAACAAGGAGATGTAATAGGTTTTGTTGGGATGACTGGATATACTTCTGGCCCTCATGTTTGTTACAGGTTTTGGAAAAATGGACTAGAAGTTGATCCATTTAAGCAAAAACTCCCAGAGGCTAAACCAATAAATGAATCGCTGAAAAAGAAGTACTTTAGCGATATAGTATCAATAAAATCTAAACTTGATTCTATTGTAATACTGAATAAAACTTCTATATAATGGCTCTATCAAAAAATAATCCAACAATTCAAAAATCTTGGAAAAGTCTTGAAAAGATCTATGAACAAGAAAATGATTTAAAAATCGTGGACTATTTAAAAAATGAACCAAATAGAGTTGAGAGGTTTTCTATTAGTTTAAATAACATTTATCTTGATTTTTCAAAAAATAGAATTAGTGAAAAAGCTCTTAACTATCTTATTGATTTGTGTAATGAGACAGATCTAAAAAAAAATATAAATAAATATTTTGATGGTGAAGAGATTAATGAAACTGAAAAAAGAGCAGTTCTTCATACAGCATTAAGGTCAAATAAAAATAAAGCAACTAGAATCAATCAGGAAGTACAAAACAACTTAAAAAAAATTGAGATTATATCAAACGAAATTAACAATGGAAAAAGACTTGGTTATTCAGGTAAAAAAATTGAAAATATTGTTAATATCGGGATTGGTGGATCACATCTTGGGCCTGAAATGGTTACTGAAGCTTTAAGCCAGTATAATCTTGGAATTAAACCATATTTTATTTCAAATATTGATGCTGATTATACAGATGATCTTCTTAAACGTATCAATCCTGAATCCACTATTTTTATTATAGTTTCTAAAACATTCAATACAATTGAAACACTTGAAAATGCAAAAAAAATAAAGAGTTGGTTTATAGAAAATATATGCGAAGAGGCAATTGCAAATCATTTTATAGCAATCTCAAATAATATAGAAGGTCCAATAGATTTTGGTATTTACTCTAAGAATATTTTATCTATACCCGAGTGGGTTGGTGGAAGATTTTCTTTGTGGGGTTCAGTAGGTTTAATTATTTCAATTTGTATTGGTTACAAAAATTTTGAAAAATTCTTAAGTGGGGCCAGAGAGATGGATGAACATTTCAGAGAGTCACCATTTAAAAAGAATATTCCAGTTATTCTTGCATTAATTAGTATTTGGTATAATAATTTTTTTAAAAGTGAAACTGAAGCAGTTCTTCCTTACAATCAATTCTTAAGTAAGCTTCCAGATTATCTTCAACAAGCTAGTATGGAGAGTAATGGTAAAAGTATTGATAGAGATGGTAATAAGATAAATTATGAAACAGGATCAATAATTTGGGGATCCACAGGAACTAATGCTCAACATGCCTTTTTTCAGCTTATGCACCAGGGGACAAAACTAATCCCAGCAGACTTTATAGCTTTTGTGGAACCCTTGAATGATGACTATGAACAACATAAGATTTTAAACGCAAATTTTTTAGCTCAAATAAATGCATTATTAGTTGGAAGTAATAAGACCGGCAACGATATTCATAAAAATATAGAAGGTAATAAACCTTCAAATTCAATACTTATTAACAAGCTAACTCCTCATAACCTTGGTTCTTTAATTGCAATGTATGAAAGTAAAATTTTTGCAATTGGCTCAATTTTAAATATTTACAGCTTTGACCAGTGGGGCGTTGAGTTAGGAAAATCAATAGCTAAAGGTATTTTAGAGGGAAAAGAAGACTATTTAGATACATCAACAAAAGATATCGCAAAAAGGCTTAATAATAGAAAATAGATTTAAACCATCAGAAATTTAATAATCTGTTAATATTTACTTATTTATTTAAACAATTAATAATCATATTTTTGAGATATAATCAATAATAATAATAATGAAAAAATTAAGCTTAATATTATTTTCACTAATTACGGCTACTACATTTGCACAAGATGCTGCATTAGACTCCATAGCGCTTACGGAGGTCACAGTAACTTCAAAAGTTGTAGACGTAGCTAGAGAAAGAGTTACTCCAATTGCATTTAGCTCAGTTTCAGGATCTGAAATTGATCTAAAAGCTGGAAATCTAGAGTTTGTTGAAACATTAAAAAGAACACCTGGTGTTTATACAAATCAAGATAATGGAGGATACGGTGATGGTCAAATGTACGTTAGAGGTTTTGGGTTTACAAATACAGCATACGTGATTAATGGCCAACCGGTAAATGACATGGAAAATGGTCGAATTTATTGGTCTAACTGGATGGGATTAATCGACCTTACTTCTAGTGTTCAAATTCAAAGAGGGTTAGGTTCAACATCTCTTGCTGTTCCTTCCGCTGGAGGAACTGTCTCCGTTAACACTCGTGCAGCCGAGGTTGATCCTGGAACAGGAATCAAAATGGCAGCTGGTGACAATGGCTATCATAAATTTACTGCATTCCATAATACTGGAGTTAATGATCTTGGATGGTCATCAAGTTTTCTTCTTGGTTTCTGGCGTGGGGATGGATGGAGAAATGGTATGAAAGGTGAGGGAACAACATATGCTTTCTCGGTTGGATATACTCCAAGAGGTGGTGATCATGAATTCAATTTTTCTCTTATTGGTGCTGGACAATGGCATCATCAAGCATATTATGGTACACAGCTTCAAGACTATCTAGATTATGGTCCAATTCAAGGTGATGATTACAGAAAATTTAATCAACTATATGGTGATTATCAAGGAGAAGAATTTTCAGTTCTTAGAAATTATTACAACAAACCATTGGCTACATTTAACTGGGATTGGGATATTTCGAGTAATGTGACACTAGCTACATCTCTTTATGGTTCAGCTGGAAGAGGTGGTGGAACAGGTCTTAGAGGAAGAGGTTCTTATGGTGTAACAGCTTACAGAGAATCATTTGCTGATTATTTAGCTGATCACGGTGAATGGAGAAATCCAGATACAACAATTGACTGGAGTGTAGCTGTTCTAAAAAATCAAAAGGGTGGTTACATCCCTGAAAGCGGTCCATTTGCTGGAATGAGACTAGGATATCATAATACTGTTGATGGTCTTCCAAGTAAATGGGGAGCTGATACAACTATTAGAAGATTTTCTACTAACTCACACAATTGGTATGGTGGTATTTCCAAACTAAAAATTGATACTGATAACTTTAGATATGAAGTTGGAGTTGACTTAAGATCATATAAGGCATATCATAGAAGAGGGCCAGAAACATTATTTGGACTAGACGGTTATATATCGACAATTAATGGATTTAATTTCTCAGGAAATGGAGATCGAATTGGAACAGTTATAGTTGACACATATGAAGCAAGTCCTTTCAAAAATTTAGGAATGGATAACCCTAACGGATCTCAAAGATACTACATAGGTCACGTTGACTGGACTGGTTTTAATGGTTTAGTTGAATATACAGGAAGTGAGAACTTCTCCGCTGTAGTTCAATTTGGTTCTTCAAGTCAAACATATCAATGGGAAGGGTTTTATACTGCTGCTCCTTCAACAAAAAGTAGAAAGATTACTGTTGACGGAGGATATATTAAAGGAGGTGCTAACTACAGAATGAATAGAAATTCTAATATCTTTTTCAACGTAGGACAAATAATGAGACCTCCATCATTTGATGGTGTATTCCCGAATGCAGACTATGACTTTGAAGAGGCTGATGATATAACTAATGAATCATTTACATCATTCGAACTTGGGTATGGATATATTTCTTCAAACTTTAAGGCTAATATTAACGCATATCATACGGTTTGGGGAGATAGAACATTAAGAAGAAGTACTTCAATTGATGACCAGGGGGTAAGGATTATATATGATGGTGTTGAGCAAACTCATCAAGGAATTGAGGCAGAAATGACTTGGTATCCATCAAATAGACTTAGAATAAGAGGTATGGCTTCAATTGGAGACTGGAAATATTCAAAGAATTTTGATGGTGATGCATACTTCATAGACAATAATCAACCTGCAGGTACAACAGGTACGCTATATCTTGATGGTGTAAAAATTGGTGACGCAGCTCAATCTGTTTTATATATAGGTGCAGACTATAAACTATCGTCAAAACTCTCAATGGATCTAGACATAATGAGTTTTGATAATTTACATGGAAGATTTGGTCCACTTGATAGTGAATTTAATTCAGCTAACAACCGTGGTTCAATTAAACTTCCATCTTGGGGTACAGTGGATCTTGGAGCTACATATAGAACAACATTATTCGGATATGATACAACCGCAAGGTTAAATGTTAACAATCTACTGGATGAGGAATATATTTCACAATCTCAGACAAACTTTCATAATGATGGAGGAAGAGCTTGGAATGGAGTTAATGTAGAAAATCAAGTTTACTTTGGAAAAGGTACAACATGGAATTTAGGTTTGAATATCAGATTCTAAATAAATAACTCTAACTACAAAAAAACCCTGCCTTGGCAGGGTTTTTTAATTTGAACTAATTTCTTTTATAATAATCTCTACCTGATCAGTTTCTGAATATGAATTAATACTTACTGTAAACAAAATATTAATTGATGATTTTAAATTAATAAGTTCATCTTTTTTGCTAAAGGAAACAAATGGAAGTTTTGTGTTAAATGAATCAAGTATATAGGATTTTACAACTTGTGATTCTTTACCAACAAATTTTAAATCATCAATTATGGTACAATTATCTGCTCTAAATACTGGTCTTCTATTTTCAAGACCAAAAGGAGACATTCTGGAAATTAATTTTACATTTTTTACAGTTAGCTTTGAGAAAGGAACCTCAATATCATACTTATAATTTCTCTCAAACATAATTCCATCTACTGATTCTTGAACAGTTTTTTCAAAATGTTCAATAAATGCATTTAGTTTAGATTTTTCAATTTTTATACCAGCTGCAAATTTGTGACCACCAAATTGATAAAGGAATTTCTCACACTTAGTCAATGCACCATAGACATCAAAACCTGAAACAGATCTGACAGATCCTGTAAGTAAATTTTCATCAAAGTCAGTAATTATGATAGTAGGTTTATATGATTTTTCAATTAAACGTGAGGCAACAATTCCTAATACACCTGTGCTAAAGTTCTGACCGTATATAATATTAGAGTACTTTGTATTATCAATTTTTTTGATAACGTTTTCATATACTTTTTTTTCTATAGATCTTCTTTTTAAATTTAAATATTCTACTTCGTTTGATAATGAGTTAGCCTTATTTGCGTCTTCCTCCGTTAGAAGTTCAACGATTATTTTTCCATTTTTCATTCTTCCTGCAGCATTAATTCTTGGTCCAATGTTAAATGAAATTTTTGATTCATCTACTTTATTAATTGATTTCAAAAAATTTCTCAGTCCTAACCTGGGATTATTGTTTATTTCATTTAATCCGTGAAATACCATGACTCTGTTTTCATCAATTAACGGCATCATATCAGAAATAGTAGCTAATGCAACAAAATCCAGAAGACTTCGAATATTTAATTTATTAGCTGATTTTATATTGTGAGCTGTAATTAATTTATAAGCAATACCACAACCACAAAGATCTTTAAATGGATATCGGCAGTCTAGTTGTTTGGGATTTAGTACAGAGTGGGCTTTGGGAAGATCAACGTCAGGTAAATGATGATCGCAAACAATTACGTCAATTCCTTTTGAGTTTGCATATTTAACTTCATTAACTGCTTTAATTCCACAATCTACAGTAATAATTAATTTAACACTATTCTCATCAGCATAATCAATCGACTCTAAAGATACTCCATAACCTTCTTTATATCGATCAGGAATATAATAAAGTACGTCAAATTCCCTTTGTTTAAAATAGGCATACAACATAGATGTTGAGGTCGTACCATCAACATCATAATCTCCTATAATCAATATTTTTTCTTTTTTTCCTTGATTAACTCTATCAATGGCTTTCTCCATATCCTTCATTAAATATGGATCATGAAGAGAATCTAGTTTAGGTCTAAAAAAGTTTTGAGCTTTATCTAAGGAATTAATATCACGCTGAATTAATAAAGAGCAAATAAAGTTAGGAATTTTTAAGTCCGCTTGAAGAGAATTAACTTTTCTAATAGAAGGTTGATCACTTTTAGTCCAATTTTTCATTCAACTTTATCAATACAGATTACAAATTCTCCTTTGATTACTCTATCAGTAAATTCTTGAATTGCTTCTTCCAGTGTTCCTCTAAATACTTCCTCATATATTTTAGATATTTCTCTAACAACAGCAATTTTTCTATCTAAACCAATTACATCTTTTAGATCATTAAGTGTTTTAATTATTCTAAAGGGTGACTCATATAAAATAGTTGTTTTAGTATTTTGTGAAATTTCAAATAGTTTAGACTTTCTACCTTTTTTTCTAGGCAAGAATCCTTCAAAAACAAAGCTATCACAAGGTAATCCACTCATAACTAATGCAGGAATAAATGCTGTGGGACCGGGTAAACAGGTGATTAATATTTTATTTTTAATTGCTTCTCGAATTAACAAAAAACCAGGGTCAGATATACATGGTGTTCCAGCATCTGTAATTAAGGAGACCTTATTACCACTAATTATCATTTGGATATATTTGTTGACTTTATTATGTTCATTATTAATATGGTAACTATTGGCTTTAGTTGAAATATTATAGTGGTTCAATAGTTTTTTTGCATGCCTTGTATCTTCTGCCAATATTATATCTGAATTTTTGAGTGTCTCTATTGCTCTTAAAGTAATATCTTCCATGTTACCAATAGGTGTTGGTACAATATATAATTGAGGATCATTTATCATCGCCACTCTCCGGTATTTCAGTAACTAAATCTTTTATAGAATCAATTAACGGAATTATTTCACTTTCATTGTTAGTCAGTTCGTCATTTTTTTCTGATGATAAATCAAGTTCCCTTAATGTCTCCTTCAGTTTGTCAGAATAAAATATCCAATCAGAATTTCGTTTACTTTTAGATAGGTATTTATATATAACAGCTAATTCGAATATTTCTTTAGCATCGTTATAAGTCTCCTCCCAATCTAATACCTTTGATTTATTGATTTTTATAGCAATCTCTTTTATTTTATTTTCTATCTTTTTAAACACTTCTTTAAATTATAAAAATGAATTACTTTTTGATAAATTTGATAAATTTTTCAATTTAAATTACAAAATGTTTTTAGAAAACCCAGCATACAATAATGAACAATTTGGTTGGATTGAGGTAATATGTGGATCAATGTTTTCTGGTAAAACCGAAGAGTTGATAAGAAGGGTTAGAAGAGCTAAAATCGCTAATCAAAAAGTTAAAATTTTTAAACCTATTATTGACTCAAGAAGTAAGAACTATATTGAATCACATGATGAAAATAAACTTAAGTCAATTGAAGTGAAGTCATCTTCAGACATTTTAAATTATTTGAAAAATTGTGATGTAGTAGCTATTGATGAAGCTCAGTTTTTTGATAGCGAAATAATTAATGTATGTAATAGTATAGCTAATAACGGTATTAGAGTAATTGTTGCAGGATTAGATATGGACTACCTTGGTAACCCATTTGGACCAATGCCAAACCTTATGGCAATCTCTGAGTATGTCACTAAAGTTCATGCAGTATGTAAAAAGTCTGGAAATGTTGCGAACTATAGCTACAGAAAAAATAAAAAAAAGGATATTGTAGTAATTGGAGAGAAAGATAAATATGAACCATTAAGCAGGTCCGTTTTTTTTAAAAAAATGAAAAAAAATAAAAAAAAATGAAAATAGCAGTAATAGGATCAACCGGGGTTGTAGGAAAAGTTATGCTTTACCTTCTTGAGAGTAGGAACTTCCCATTAACAAATTTAATCCCTGTAGCATCTCAGAATTCAGTTGGGAAAAAAATTATATTTAAGAATAAAGAATATGATATTGTTTCAATTAGTGATGCTGTAGAAATGAAACCAGATATAGCACTATTTTCTGCAGGTGGTTCAACATCCTTAGAATGGGCACCTAAATTTGCTGAAGTAGGAACAAGAGTTATTGATAATTCCTCAGCATGGAGAATGGATTCATCAAAAAAATTGGTTGTTAGTGATGTAAATTCTGAAGTTCTTACAAATGATGACTATATAATCGCTAATCCTAATTGCTCTACAATGCAAATGCTTGTTGTGCTTGCTCCTCTTCATGAAAAGTTTAAGATTAAACGTCTTGTTATTTCTACTTATCAATCAGTATCTGGTACAGGTAAAGCTGCAATAGATCAATTAAATAGTGAAAGAAACAATTTAAGCTCTGAAAAGGTTTACCCATATTCAATTGATCAGAATCTTTTACCACATTGTGATGTTTTCGAAAAAGATGGCTACACTAAAGAGGAGAATAAACTAATTAATGAGACTAGAAAAATCTTAAATGATTATAGTATTCAAATTACATCAACAGCAGTTAGAGTTCCAATAGAGGTTTGTCACGGTGAGACAGTTAATATTGAATTTAAAAATAAATTTCAACTTAAAGAAGTATATAGTATTTTAAGAAATACTCCTGGATTAATAGTTGAAGATGAGCCACAAGACAACTTGTATCCAATGCCTCTCAATGCTGCAAATAAAGATGAGGTTTTTGTTGGTAGAGTAAGGAGAGATTTTAGTATAGAGAATGGATTAAATCTATGGATTGTTGCCGACAATTTGAGAAAAGGTGCTGCTACAAATACTATTCAAATTGCGGAAAAATTAATTGAAATGGGATTAGTAAGATTCTAGACTCTAGCTGATTCCATAAATCTTATAGTATAATTTCCTGAAATAAAGTCTGGATGCTCCATCATTTTTTTATGAAATGGAATAGTAGTCTTAACTCCTTCAATAACAAATTCATCAAGGGCTCTTTTCATTTTATTAATGGCTTCTTCTCTTGTTTGTGCGGTGGTTATAAGTTTAGCAATCATTGAATCATAATGAGGGGGTATTACATAGCCACTATATACATGGGTATCAATTCTCACTCCATGTCCGCCAGGAAAATGCAGGGTAAGGATCTTTCCTGGATTGGGCATAAAATCATTTTCAGAGTCTTCTGCGTTAATTCTACATTCTATTGAACATAGTTTTGGAAAATAATTTTTACCAGAAATAGATTCCCCAGCTGCAACTTTTATTTGTTCTCTTATTAAGTCATAATCAATAACTTGCTCAGTAATTGGATGTTCTACTTGAATTCTAGTGTTCATCTCCATGAAATAAAAGTTCTTGTGCTTATCCACAAGAAACTCAACAGTTCCAGCACCTTCATATTTTATATATTCAGCTGCTTTTACAGCTGCTTCACCCATTGCTTTTCTCAATGGTTTAGTCATAAAAGGGGAAGGTGTCTCCTCAATTATTTTCTGATGTCTTCTTTGAATCGAACAGTCTCTTTCTGAAAGATGGCATGCTTTCCCGTTTGAATCAGCCATAATCTGAATTTCGATATGTCTTGGATCTTCTATAAATTTTTCTAAATACATTGCATCATTGTCAAAAGCTGATTTCGATTCTTGTCTAGCAACTTCCCAGGCTTTTATTAAATCATTTGGACTATTTGCCATCCTCATACCTTTACCTCCTCCTCCTGCAGTTGCTTTTAACATTACTGGATAACCTATCTCAAGAGCAATATTTTGGGCATCTTCAAGAGTTGGAACTATACCATCCGACCCTGGGATAACAGGTACTCCCGCTTTTTGCATTGTCTTCTTGGCTGTAGATTTATCTCCCATTGCCTCTATCATCGTGGGAGAAGCACCGATAAATTTTATTTTATGCTCTTCACAAATTTTTGAAAAATTACTATTCTCCGATAAGAAACCATATCCTGGGTGGATTGCATCAGCATTTGTTATTTCTGCAGCTGCAATTATATTTGCAGGTTTTAAATATGACTCGTTGCTAGCAGCTGGTCCAATACAAACTGCCTCATCGGCAAACCGAACATGTAAACTCTCTTCATCGGCTTTAGAATAGACAGCTACAGTCTTAATACCCATTTCTTTACATGTCCTGATAACACGCATAGCAATTTCTCCTCTATTAGCAATTAGTATTTTTTTAAACATTTTATGATGGATCGATGACAAATAGAGGTTGGTCAAACTCAACAGGGCTTTGATCGTCTACAAGAATCTTTATAATTTTTCCAGATACCTCAGATTCAATCTCGTTAAACAATTTCATTGCTTCAATAACACAAAGCACATCACCTTCCCCTATTGTTTGTCCAACCTCAACAAATGCAGGCTTATCTGGTGATGGTTTTCTATAAAACGTTCCAATAATCGGTGATTTAATAATTATATTTCTATCGCTTTCTTCAATATGAAACTCTGAATTTTCTTCAATATTAGGTACTGAAGGAGCTTCTGTAGGAGTTTTAGTAGGTTGAGGGGGAAAAGAAGCAGGTATATCCTCAACTATAATATTTTGTTTTGAAACAGGTTTTGTTCTTATAGTTATTTTAAAATTCTCTCTTTCAATTTTTACTTCTTCTACTCCAGACTTTTGAACGAACTTTATTAGATTTTGTATTTCTTTTATATCCATGTAGTATAATTTAATTGTATGCCCAAGTTAAATATGCGGCTCCCCAAGTAAGACCTGCACCAAATGCAGCAATTATTAATTTATCTCCTTCTTTAAAGTTATCCTCATAATCATACATTAATAAAGGTATGGTAGCAGCAGTGGTGTTTCCATATTGTTCAATATTCATAAGAACCTTTTTTTTATCTAAATTAATCTTTTCTGCGGTAGCATCAATAATTCTTTTGTTTGCTTGATGAGGAAGAAGATATTTTATATCATCCGATTTTAGTTTATTTCTAATCATAATCTGCTCTGTGGCGTTTGCCATTTCAGATACAGCATACTTAAATACAGTTTTTCCATCTTGAGTTATAAAATGCCATTTATTATTTAAAGTTTCTGATGATACTGGAAAAAGAGATCCTCCAGATTTTACTTTAAGCCACTCTGCACCAATTCCGTCAGATCTCAGATATTCATCTTCCCAACCATATCCATTTGTACTTGGTTCAACCAAAACAGCACCTGCTCCATCACCAAATAATATACTAGTTGATCTATCTGTATAATCTACGATAGAGGACATCATATCTGCACCAATTAAGAGAATTTTCTTATATCTACCTGATTCAATAAAAGAAGATGCTGAAGACATTCCAAAAAGAAATCCTGAACATGCAGCACTTATATCATATGCGTATGCATTTATTGCATTTATTGCAGAAGCAACTGTAGGTGCTGTAGAAGCACAATGAAAATCAGGTGTAATTGTTGCAACAATCACTAAATCAATTGTTGAAGGGTCTATTTTTTTTCTAGCTAAGAGATTATTAGCTGCGTTGACTGCTAAGTATGAAGTGCCTTTTCCTTTTTCTTTTAAAACCCGCCTTTTTTTAATCCCAGTTCGTGCTCTGATCCATTCATCACTGGTATCAACCATCATTTCTAAATCTTTATTTGAAATAGAATCCTCTGGCAAATAACCTCCAACTGCAGTTATAGAGGCCTTTATATTTTTTTTATTGTTAGACGTCATACTAACACCAACTATATTTTTAACAATTCAAGTTGTTATTCAAGGTAAGAATTATTCTGATGCTAATGAATCAACTAAAACTTTTCCTCTGTAGTATAGTTTTCCTTCAAACCAATGTGCTCTATGGTACAAGTGGGACTCACCAGTAGCATTACATATTGAGATTTGCTGGTTTGCAGCTTTAATATGTGTTCTTCGCTTATCTCTTCTAGTCTTAGATATTTTACGTTTTGGATGTGCCATTTATAATAAATCTTTTAGTTTATCCCATCTGGGGTCAGTTTTTTCTTTAAAGTTTCTTTTAGGTTTTAACTCTTCAAGTTTTTGAATTATTTCAGATTTTAAAGATCCATTTTCTATCCCTGGGTGAACTTTTTTCTGCGGAATAGCTAGGATAATAGTCTCATATATAATATGTGACACATCAATACTATTTGACCCGGTTGGTAAAAAGATAACCTTATCATCTGATGATATTGTATCATCCTTAAACTTAATAACAACATTATATGCAGTTTCTAACTCCAATAAGAACATTTCCATTGAAAGATCACATTGAACTTCAACATTTCCATAAAATTTAAATTTTAAGTTTAGTAAAGTTTGTTTTTTTTCTAACTCAAGAATGGTTTTGATATTTGCATCAGCAAAATCATAATAATCAAAATTTTTAAAGAACTTATTCCCTATTTCAAAGTCAAACAAATGTATGCCTTCTTTTAGTCCTGAAAACTTAACTAAATATGGTGAAAGCGATTTCATCACTTAACTATTGAGCGGCAAATTTATAAAAATTTATCTATTTAATATCAAACTAAGTTATTTCTTGATTTAAACAACTCAATACCTAACTTTATTGCGTTTGTAAATGAGGTATGATCGGCCATACCTTTTCCTGCAATATCAAAGCCTGTACCGTGATCCGGTGAAGTTCTTATAAATGATAATCCAGCACTAAAGTTTA
>Ga0208390_1000058_pt1 | contig 31366 bp, 30 predicted proteins | sample Knorr_S7_td_Surf_FD_185594 | JGI IMG/M metagenome (GOLD analysis project Ga0208390, IMG submission 185594) | Marine microbial communities from Southern Atlantic Ocean transect - Knorr_S7_td_SurfaceA_ad_6m_LV_A (SPAdes) (version 2) | ecosystem: Environmental > Aquatic > Marine > Oceanic | place...
CCTCAAAGAGGATAATGAAATATGTATTGTAGCCTCAAAAGGTGGGAGTGATACTAATCCAGGCTGGTATCACAATCTAAAAAAGTATCCTGAGTGTGAGGTCCAAATCGGAAGAGATAAATTTAGAGCAGTATCAAGAGAAATATATGAAGATGAAAGAAATGAGTGGTGGAACAAAATGGATTATATGAATAATGGTGGGTACTCTGCTTATCAAAGAAGAACGGAAAGAAAAATTCCTGTATTAGTTCTTAATATTTCTTAGTCACATTTTGTGCCTAAGAAAGTTTTGTAATTTATTTTAAAAATATCCACTGTTTATAGACTTTCAAAAATCTTATTTATGATTTCTATATCTAACATTTCAACTATATGATCAGCTTCACTCAGTTGTTCTTTTGAAAACATACCTCTGTCTATAGCTAAAACATAAGATCCCGAAGCTTTTCCAGATAAGATTCCAGTCGGACTGTCTTCGATAACTAAATTATAAGAAGTTCCCAATTTTTCTATCGCCTTATTGTAAATATCTGGATATGGTTTGTTTCTATTAACTTGATCTCCTCCAATAATAAAATCAAAATAAGAATCAACTTTGAACTTTTGTAGTTTTTTACTTAACAAATTATATGGGCTTGCAGATGCACAAGCCTGCTTAAATTCAAGATGTGATAATTGATAAAGTAATTGTTTTGCATCTTGAAATATTATTCTTTCATCTAAGGAATTTTCAATTATAAAACCTAATTTATGCATCGTTTGATCGAAATTTTCTAAATCTACCTGATCCGAATAAAACGAATGCACTATCCTGTCATCAACTCCAACAAATTGCTTTATCTCGTCTTCAGGAATACTTAATCCGAATTGTTTTAAGTGGGTCTGCCATGCATAGGCATAGAGTCTCTCGGTATCCATGATTGTTCCATCACAGTCCCAAAGTATTCCGTACATTAACCTAACTTACTTTTAATATCTTTTGCTGATTTTAAAGCAGTCCCATCAGATCCTTCTGTGGACCAAGATGACAGAGAATTTTTGGCCTCAGAAATCATATCATTCATTAACTCAAATTTGCTAAACCCTTTTGAATCCCATAAGTAAAGTGCATGGCTTCCTGGTATTGTATTAACTTCATTTATATATAGTTCTTTATCTTTCAATAGAAAATCTACCCTTGCTATTCCCCTAATATCAACAATTGACATAAATAAATCTAAAATTCGATAAATGTCATCTTTAATATCTTTCGATATATTTGCAGGCAATTCTCTTTTAGATCCTTCTAATCCACCATTTTCAAGATATTTGTCAGTATATGAAAACAATTCAAAATTGTTTGATCTAATTGGCTTCTCAATTTCTGAATAATCAATTTGAGGAAATGATCTTACAGCTACCAACAAATCGGATGATTCTTCAAGATACTTTTCAATAGTTGCACCCTGGATATATAAATCTGAATTTGAAGAAATGGTTATTGCGGTTTTATAATCATCTACTACTTCTACTCCAATTGAGGACCCTCCAAATCTAGGTTTAAGAATATATGGTCCCTCAAATTCTGGAAAAACTTTTTCTGATACTAAATGTTTTTCCAAAACTGGCATGTTATTACTATTCATTAACGAAAAAAATGCGTACTTGTCCATACATAATTGAGATGTGGTCAACGACGGACCAGTAAAATCTATTTCTAATAAGGCAAATAAACTCTGTAATGTTCCGTCTTCACCTGGACCACCATGACAGGAGTTTACGATTAAATCTATTTCAATTTTTTTCTTTTTAATGTAAAAACCAGGATTTGAATCGTACTTTATCGTTATCTCTTTCTTAAAAATATCTTTATTTTCAATAAAATCTTTAGATTCAAGATCATTATCAACTAAAAACCATCTATTGTCACGAGACCAATAGATGTTCGTAACTTCATATTTTGAAGACAATATTTTTGCAGCTTGTAAGCCAGTCAATATCGAAATGTCGTGTTCTGGAGAAGGACCTCCATAAATGACTGCTAATTTGTTATTCATGATTTAAGGGTGATGGTCAGGTAAATCATTTTCAAATAATACAACATCATTATCTTTCACCACAGAGTTTAGATAAGAAACAGCTAAATCTCTATTTTTAAAAAATTTAACTGGAACATTGTTATCTTCAAAAGCCAGTGTAAGTGCTGTTTTGTTTGTAAATCCTACTACAAGAGCTTCATCTATAATCTCACTTGCATTAAATGCAAATTCATAATTATATGTAAACTGTTCGGCACCTAGTTCTACCATACCTGGGGTAATTAAATATTTTTTACCATTATTTTCATATGAGTGCAAAAGTTCTAAACTTGCAAGATTTGAAATTGGGTTTGAATTAAAAGAATTGTCAATAATAGTTTGTCCCATGTTGCCTTTTAATACATTCTGGCGATGCGTGGTCTTCTCTAAATTTTTAATCTTTTGAAAATATTCTATTATGTCCATCTCTAAAGCTATTAGCACACCAACCGTCAATGCAATAGAGAGTTGTAATATTTTAGAACCCTCTACAGAGGTTATGAATTTTCCCGATATGTAAATTGAATGTATTGAATTTTCATAATCTACAAAGACAGCGGCATTTTTTGATGTTATTGAACAATCGATAACCATCTTTTGTGCAGTCCATAATCTAGCTTGATTTAGTAGTAACTCATCATCTCCATTAATTATGACTGTACCTGTAAGATCAACAATTTCTGATTTTGCATCAAGAATATTTTCTAGTGATTTCATTCTCTCTAAGTGGACAGGTGCTATTCCAGTTATAACTGAGATATGAGGCTTCACCCATGAACACATTTCACGTATTTCCCCAAATCCATAAGTTCCCATTTCAAAGATAGCAATTTCATGTGAAGAATGTAAATCTTCATTAATTGATTTAGATATTCCAAGTCGATTATTAAAACTTTCTGGTGTAGCAAACACATTGCTTTTGGTTGAAATTACTTGAGAAATAGTATTTTTAGTCGTTGTCTTAGAATATGAACCAGTAATTGCAATTATTGGGCCGTTGAATTTTGATAGCTTTTTTTCTGCCTCATCAACATAAACTTGAGATTTATTTTTTTCAAAACTTTTAGTTATCCTTAGAGCTTGATCAAATACATAATGAGAGAAAACATTTGCAATAAGTGCGAGAAAGTAGCCAAAGCCAGAGTTAATTGAAATTACTGATATGGAAATAATTAAAATATAGTAAACAATATTTAAACGTTTTAATCTTTCGGTAAATTCAACCTTTGAGGATCTGTCTTTAAATAATAGGCCCCTAGGTAGGAAAAGATTTATTAAGGCTAGGACTATTGCAGTGTATGGAGTCCAGAGGCTTAAAAGAGCTAATAAGATACTAGTCAAATAATAAAGGTTGTTAAAAGGTACTAATCTAACCCATCTAAAGTAAAACTTTGTTACATACCCAGGGATATAATGTTCTCTTTGAGCAATCCTACCCCATCTTAAAGAATTAACGCATGAACTTAATGTGAGTAAAATTAAAACGGTTGTGTAAAGAAAATTCATTTTTTAATTACTCCAATTATAATTTGTGAGCTGCGCATCAATTCATTGTGGCCACCACCTGGGATTATCGTTAATTCAGAATTAGGAATTATATCATTTGAGTCCAAACCTACTTGAAGGGGTACTTCTAAGTCTTCTTCTCCCCATACAAGTTCGACTTTAGTGTCTATATATGGAAGAATGCCTTTCAAATCATCATTGACTGCCATTACTAATGTGTCTTTTAAATGATTATTCGCATTTTTATAATCTTCAGAACCATATTTATTTTTCATCTGATCTAACTTTTTGTTACTAACTAATTTATATTTATTCATTAACTTATAAAGGTTAAATGCAGAAAATGATTTCTTAGTATTCTGTTTTCTAATCAAAGGTGTACCAATTAACACTATCTTCTTATAATTTTTTATCTGTGAAAGGTGAACAGCTATTCTCCCACCAAATGAATGTCCAACTAAAACCTCAACAGAACTAGGGATTATATCAACGAGATATTCAGCATATTTTTTTGGAGATAGGCTTTGTTGAAATGGAATAGATTTACCAAAGCCAGGAATGTCTAAAGAGATAGATTCAAATTCATTTTCTATATTCATAAAATCTTTAGAGCTTCTACCCCATCCATGAAGAAAGCAGACTTTTGGTTTATCAGAATTAATATTCGCAAGCGTCAAATTGTCATCAAGAACTTTATATCCCATTAATTTAGTCCTAATCCTAATGTTTGAATAGCCCTAATTTCCATTCCCATCAAAAAGAATAAAGCGAAAGACCAGTATAAATAATAATTTAATTTCATCTCATTTCGGTAAATATATAGAAATGTTAAAACGAATAAATTAACAATATTGTAGAACATACTGAAAGATCCAATTTCATTGCTTTGGGAATAATATATAACTACCAATACTTGTAGTAATACAGATGCAAGAGAAAATATTATTAAATAATTAGTAAAAGTAATGCTTACTTCAAATTTGCTGAATTTTATAAATAATAAAACAAAACCTACCAATGCACATATAACAATACTTATATATGAAGGTAATTCCATATAGTAAAAATCCATGTATCTATTTTAGTGGCTACAAAATTGAGTATTAATAATTAATCAGTTACAGTATTCCTTAATGGTTAATCTAATGAACAATGCTATTACTGAAAATGTGCCGAGTGCATGGTATAGCACTCTAGAAAATTACATTGTAAAAGGAGAAAATGCTGAAATCTGGGATTCTGAAGGTAAAAGATATCTAGATTATGTTGGTGGTTACGCAGTACTTAATACCGGCCATCTTCATCCAAGAGTAGTTGAAAAAGTAAAAAATCAACTTAATGATTTTTCACACTCTTGTTTTGCATTTGCACCTCATGAAAATGCTGTAAATTTATCGGAAGAGTTAAATAAAAGATATCCAATTACTTCAAATACAAAAACATTTATGGTTAATAGTGGAGCTGAGGCTGTTGAAAATGCTGTAAAAATAGCAAGATATTATACAAATAAAAAATCAATCATCTCATTTAAAGGGGGTTTTCACGGAAGAACATATTTAGCGATGGGTTTAACTGGCAAAGATAAGCCATATAAAGAGGGATTTGGTCCATTCCCAGAATTCGTAAAACATGCATTGTACCCATATTTTTATCGGGATATATCTGATGACGATGCTTTGGCAAGTATTAAAGAGCTATTTAAAAAAACACTTAATCCTGATGATACTGCTGCTGTTGTTGTTGAGATTCAACTCGGAGAAGGTGGCTATATTCCTGCTTCAAATTATTTCTTAAAAAGCTTGAGAGAAATTTGCGACAATCACAATATTTTGCTTATTTTTGATGAAGTACAAACTGGCTATGGACGAACTGGTAAAATGTTTGGCGCAGAAACCGTAGGAGTTAATCCAGATTTAGTTACATTAGCAAAAGGAATAGCTGGAGGATTTCCACTAGCTGCTGTATTAGGCAAAGCAGAAATAATGGATACTATCCATGATGCAGGAATAGGAAGTACTTTCGGTGCTTCGCCAGTCTCATGCGCTGCAGCTTTAGGTGTATTAGAAGCTTTTGATAACGAAAATATATTAGGTAATGCTATGAAACAAGCTGAAATGATGAATTCATTTTTGAAAATTTTAATGAACGAAAACGAATTCATCGGTGATGTAAGAGGTTATGGTCCAATGATTGGAGTTGAAATCGTTGAAAGTAAAAATTCAAAAACACCAAACAAAGAAAAAGCTCAAGACATAATTAATAATTGCAGAGATAATGGTCTTCTTTTAGTGACTTGTGGAGAATATGGTAACGTAATTAGATTTATGGGACCTCTCACTACACCACTAAACCATGTTGAAGAGGCTTTAGAAATATTTAAAGAATCTCTAATCTAATCATTATTTTTATGTGTAAGTTCATGAAGTTGCGATAGTACATCGCCATCTTTAACCGGCATATATGGTGCTTTCATTAACCAGGCAGAGACTAAATCAAGTGACTCTAAATCATTCTGTTCTTTAAAAAATTTCATATACCTAACTGCATCAATAGTTACGCCTGCACTGTTAGGTGAGTCCCAAACTTCAAGTTGAACTTCTATATTGAGTGGTGCTCCACCAAAAGCTTTTCCTTCAAGTCTAATAAAGGCTTTTTTTCTATCTTCTAGCCACTTGACATAATCAGACGGTCCTATTCTCACATTATCTGGAGAGATGCCTGTACCTTTATTAGCAACAGATGTAACAGAGGAAGTTTTACTGGTTCTTTTAGTTTCTAATCTATCTTCCTCTAGCATATTTAAAAAATCCATATTTCCACCGACGTTTAATTGGTATGTGTTTTCAAGCTTAACGCCTCTATCAGAGAACAACTGTGCAAGAGCTCTATGAAGAATAGTTGCTCCAACCTGGCTTTTAATATCATCACCAATTAATGGAACCTCAGCATCTTTAAATTTTTTATACCATTCTTCGTCTCGAGCAATAAAAACAGGTATGCAGTTAATAAAACCGACATTGGAATTTATTGCAGCTTGTGCATAATATTTCACTGCCTTTTCAGATCCAACTGGTAGAAGGTTAATCAATATTTCTGCTCCTGATTCCATAAGAGAATCTTCAAAATTGTCTGAATCAGGAGAAGTGTTGATTATATCTTTGACAAATTTACCAACTCCATCATTTATGACACCTGGTTGAACAGTAACTCCTGTTTTTGGAACATCACAAAACTTAATAGTATTATTTGGTTCAGCAAAAATTGCCTCACTTAAATCTTTACCAACTTTTAATGAGTTTATGTCGTAGGCTGCAACTACTTCAATATCAGAAACTTTATATCCGCCAATTACATCTGATATTAAACCATCTTCATCGTCGCTATTGCTATAGTGTTCAATCCCTTGTACAAATGAACTTGCACAATTTCCAACCCCAAGAATGGCTACTTTGATTTTGTCATTGCTCATTCATATAACTTTAGCAACAATAAGATTTATGAAAATACATGTTTAATTGAAAAGGAAATTAAACCAGCTAAAAGAGTTGTACAAAATACCAATTACAAAATACAAGATAAAAGTAGCAATACCTACGATTTGTAAAACTTTAAGAAAACTGTTCATCATTACATTTTACAAATATTCCAAATAATATAGATATAATTTACATATGATAAAAAATTTATCTCCTTCAAGAGCATCTCAATTTAAAACCTGTCCCAAACAATTTAAATTCGCAAATGTTGATAAATTAAAAGAACCTACAAATGAAGTTCAAGCAAAAGGCACTACTGTACATCAAGCACTAGAAGATTTGTTTGATTTGCCAAAAGAAGAGAGAAGTATTGAAAAACTACATAATTTATTTCGAGATGCTTGGACAAAGGTTAGAGGAAATGATGAACATCATAATTTATTTTCGAATGTAGAAGAAGAGAGAGAATGGGGTGTTGATGGTCTTAAATTGCTTAATAATTATATGGAGATAGAGGACCCTACAAGTTTTGAACCTTTAGAGCGCGAGCGTTGGGTTAGAGGCTCAATTAATGACTTAAACTTAAGAGGTATCTTGGACAGGATGGATAGAAATCAAAATGGAGATTTAATCATCGTGGACTACAAGAGTGGAAAAGCTCCAATGGCTAAATATAAAGAACCTAGATTTTTTGCTTTAAAATTATATGCGCTGCTTATCAAAGAAGAACTCGGTGAGATGCCAGTTGAGCTAAAGTTAATTTACCTGAAAAATTCAACTATTCACACATTGAAAATAACCGAAGAAGATTTATCAAATGCAAAAAATGAAATTTTAGAAATTTGGGAAAATATAAAAAAAGCATATGAAGAAAATGAGTTTCCTGCAATAAAAAATACATTGTGTGACTGGTGTTACTACAAACCAATCTGTCCAGTATTCAATGAAAATGCTCCAAATACCGAAAATCTCAGAATTATAAACGAATCAATAGCTGAATTAGTGGAAGAAATTGAAGTTTTAGACATGTTTAAAGATGATGATAAAATTCCAGTAGATAGTCCGATTGGAAACACTAACAGAACAGATATTGAATCAAAAATTTCTGAATTAGAAAATCAAAAAAATGAAATTCAAACTGAAATCGAAAAGCTTTTAAGGGAACAGTCCTCTAGTTAATTTTGCAGCAGCTACTCTTTTAATTCCTTTTATTAATGCAGCTGTACGCAAATCACAGTTTTGCTTTTGCGAAATAGTCCAAACTTCTTCAAATGAAGTAAGCATTACATCGATAAGCTTTTCATGTAATTCAGTTTCTTTCCATAAATAATTTTGAGTATTTTGTACCCATTCAAAATAACTAGCAGTAATTCCTCCAGCATTAGCTAATATGTCTGGAATAATCATTACTCCATTTTCTCTTAGAATCTTGTCAGCATTTAAAGTTGTTGGCGAATTTGCGCCCTCAATAAGTACGTTTGTTTTAATTTTTCCTGCATTACTAGAAGTAATTACACCTCCGACAGCTGCGGGAATTAGAACATCACATTCTATTTCTAAGATTTCACCTTCATAATCTTCGCCACCTTGAAAACCTTTAACAGATGGGTTTTTTGCAATATGTTTAAAAAGTTCTGGAATATTTAATCCATCTTTATTAAATACTGCACCGCCTAGATCATTAATAGCAATTACCTTAGCCCCTCTTTCATAAGTATCTAAAGCAGCATACCTTCCAACATTTCCAAATCCTTGAATTACAACACGTGAATCCTTATAATTTTTACCTATTTTTTCCATCGCAGCTTGACCTACGGCTACAGCTCCTCTTCCTGTTGATTCTCTTCTTGTAATTGAACCCCCCAGTGAAACTGGTTTTCCTGTGACTATTCCAGGTTGAGGAGAGCCAACAAAGTTACTATATGTATCCATAATCCATGCCATTGTTTGTTCATCTGTGCCAAGGTCCGGAGCGGGTATGTCTTTATCAACCCCTATAATCGGTAGTAACTCTGCTGTATACCTTCTAGTGACCCTTTGCTTTTCAGCTCTTGTTAAAGGATTAGGATCAATTGCTACTCCTCCCTTGGCTCCACCATAAGGTAATCCTACAATTGCAGATTTCCAAGACATCAATATAGCCAAAGCTGTAACTTCACCTAGATTTACGTTTGGAGCATATCTTATACCGCCTTTAGTAGGTCCCATCGACAAAACATGCTGAACTCGATATCCTACAACTGTCTCTACGTCGTCATATTCATCTCTTCTAAAAGGAAAAGTGACGACTAAAGATCTTTGGGGTAATTTAAGCCTTTCTCTTATATTGGAATCAAGATTTATTAAATTAGATACCTCGTCATACTGTTTGATGACTTCTTTATACATATGTGAGTCAAAGAGATTATTTTCAACTATCACTAGCTCATCATATATAGGTTTTTGCTAGAAAGGTTGTTATTTTATTTTTTTGTCTCACTTAATTTCTAAATTATTAAATATGAAAGATAAAGAAATACTTAAATTACTTGAAAAGTCCGGAATCAAAGCAAATTTTATTTGCACAGACCACAATGACAGGTGTAATTGTCATAGAATATATGATGAAGCAGCATAAATTAGGAGAATAAATGAAAGATTTGATCTGGGATATTGCCAAAAGTGGAGAGGAAGCTTTAGAAAACACAGAACTACAAACAATTGAAGAGCCTAAAGAATTGTTTGTAGCAAGAGGAGTTTCTTTAGAAGCAAAAGATAGTACTTATAAAATCAATAAATTTGTGGATAATAAAATTGCACTTGATGTTCAAGAAAAAGGTGCGATAAAAATATCTGATACTGTCTTTAATTACTCTAAAGGTTACAAATCAAAAACTCTAGATTTAAAAAAATTAATTGATTGGGTTACAAACAAGAAACTCTCAGATGATGATATTGAAAACTTAGTAGCGATTTGTGGAAATACTTTTGTACCAAAATTAAGGGGCCTAGATGCAGTTGCAGAGAAAAAAGGAATGGATAAACAATTAGCAAGAGATACTTTTATAGAAAAAATTTGGGATGAAGAACCCAAATTACAGGTTATTAAAACAAGTAATGATACTGCTCCAGTATGGGCAAAAGATTTGAAAGAAATGGAGAGAAGAAAATGAAACAATTATATGAACTATCAAGAAAATTTCCAAAAGATTGGATAAAAAAAGCACCTAAGGGCAAGTTTGGAAATTATGTTCCACACCCAGTAATTACACAACGTCTTTTAGAAGTTTGTGGACCTTTTGATTGGGAAGTTGTTGAGTTGATCAGACAGGAAACTACAGGAGCAGTAGTAGGTTGCTTTGGAAAATTAACCGTTGAAATTGATGGGAAATTAGTCACTGTAACATCTATCGGAGATGTAGAGCACGATCAAAAAAATGATGGTAGCAATGCAAAACACGCAGAATCAGATTCTTTTAAGAGATGCGCAATGAAACTTGGGCTTGGATTACACTTATGGGCTGGAGAAGAATATTATCTTGATAAACAACTTGATAAAAAAGAAATTGGAAAAAAAACTAAACTTCAATCTGCCTGATCAATTAACTCACCATTTCTAGCAGTCAATACAAATGTTGCTGGACCATCGTTGATTAAACCTACGTCCATCATGGCACCGAAGCTTCCTGTTTTTACAGCTACATGTTTAGAAAATGCTTGAACAATTTTTGAAATCATCTCTTCAGCAATTTCTGGAGATTTTGCTTTAACAAACGAAGGCCTGTTCCCTTTTAAAAGTTTTCCAGCTAATGTGAACTGACTAACAATTAGTATCTCTCCTGAAATGTCTACTATTGATTTATTCATTTTTAAATTTTCATCAGAAAAAACTCTGAAATTTAATATTTTATTTATCAGAATTTCACTTTCAACTTCAGAATCAGCTTCTTCAATCCCCCATAAAAGTAAATATCCATGATTAATTTCTGAAATAATACTTGAATCAACTTTTACGTAAGCACTTTTAACTCTCTGCAAAACAACTTTCATAAACTATAATTTAACAGATGGGATTAGACAATAAAACAATTCAAATGGCATCTGGCCCAAATTATGCAACGTTAACAACTTTATTTAAAAATGGCGTTCCTCAAACACATGTTATGTGGGTTGATACAGATGGAGAAAATATTTTAATCAATACAGAGATACACAGATTCAAATACAAGAATATTTTAAAAGATCCCAGGGTTACGGTTACGATTTGGAAGCACGACAATCCATTTAAATTTGTTGAAGTAAGAGGTGAAGTTATCGCTGAAATTACTGGTCAAGAAGCAAGAGACAATATTGATAAATTATCTCAAAAATATTGGGAGAAACCTTATCCATTTCCTATACAAAGCGAAAGAATAGTGCTTGTTATAAAATCAAATAAGGAGGTAATGTTTAATCTAAAAGACGAAGATTTTGAATAATTTAGTCTTTTTTGTATTCGTAAAAGCCTTTACCGGTTTTTAATCCTAAATCACCGTTCATAACTTTTTCTTCTAAAAATTTTTTTGGTTCATCTTTGGGGTCACCAGATTCTTCAAATCTTTTCAATTTAGCATAGTAATGTATATCTAATCCTGAATAATCTGAAAGTTCAAATGGGCCTAAAGGATGATTTAGTCCTTTTTTAATAGCAAGATCTATATCTTTAAAATCAGCAATACCCTCATCATAAAGTTCATAAGCTTCATCTACTAAGGCAGCCAACATCCTGTTTACGATAAATCCTGGAGTTTCTTTTTTGAGAACTACCACTGATCTACCCATTTTTTCACTTACAGTTTTAGTACGTTCTAATACTTCTTTTGATACATTAGCTGGATATGAAATCTCAATTAAATCCATTCGTATTGGTGGATAGAAAAAGTGCATGTTTATGAACCTTTCGGGATGTTCACAATGTTTTGAGATTTCAGAAGCTTGTATGAAAGAACTATTAGTTGCCATTACAACCTCATCACCCATCAATTTAGAAATTTGATTAAAAATTTTAAGCTTTACATCAAACTTTTCAACTACAGCTTCTATTACAAATGATTTTCCTACAATTACATCTTCAAGTGAATAAGTAAGTTCTAAATTTTCTTTAAAGGATTCTAATTTATCTTCAGAATATATTTTTTTGTCTATTAAATTTTTGATGTTTTCTTCAACAAAATTATATCTATATTCCAAATTTTCTTTATTTTCATCATAAATATTTGTTTTATAACCAGCCATTGCAGCTAAAGCTGCTATTTGACTTCCCATTTGCCCGCCACCAATTACTGCAATTTTTTCGTTCACGAGTGTTTGTTTATTTCACGTCTTGCAATAGATCTTAAATGTACCTCGTCTGGTCCATCAGCAATTCTTAACGTTCTAACACCAGCTGACATTTTTGCTAAGGGGGTATCTTGCGAAACTCCCATAGCTCCATGTGCTTGAATAGCTTTATCAATTACATAGGAAGCAGCTTCGATAACTCCAACTTTTATTGCAGATATTTCAATTTTGGCTTGCTCTTTACCCACATTGTCAATCAACCATGCCGTTTTTAAAGTAAGTAGTCTAGCCTCTTCAATTTTAATTCTTGACCTAGCAATCCAATCCTGTACAACACCATGATCAGATATTTTTGTACCGAATGTTTCTCTGGACAAAGCTCTTTTTATCATTAATTCAAGTGCTCTCTCTGCCATTCCTATTGTTCTCATGCAGTGATGGATTCTACCTGGACCTAATCTAGCTTGGGCAATTTGAAAGCCCATACCTTCCCCACCAATAATATTTGATTTTGGTACGACAACATTTTCAAAATTTAATTCTGGATGTCCAGTGTACCCATCATCATAGCCATAAACATGCATCGGTCTAACTATAGTTATCCCTTCTGTATCCATAGGGACAAGCACTTGACTTTGTCTTGTGTGTGGAGGATTATCAGGATTTGTTATTCCCATAAAAATACATATCTTGGCTCGTGGATTGATTGCATTTGAAGTCCACCATTTTCTTCCATTGATAATATAATTATCTCCATCTGAAACTATTGAACTTGAAATATTCGTTGCATCAGATGAAGCAACATCCGGTTCGGTCATAGCGAAACAAGAACGAATATCTCCATTAAGTAACGGACTTAACCATTGGTCTTTTTGTTCTTGTGTTCCAAATTCTGCAAGTATTTCCATATTTCCAGTATCTGGTGCAGAACAGTTAAATACCTCAGGAGCCCACCAGACCTGACCAGTTATTTCTGCTAAAGGTGCATAATCAACATTTGTCAGTCCTGCACCGTATTCACTGTCTGGTAAAAATAAGTTCCATAAATCTTCTTTTCTAGCTTTTTCTTTTAACTCATCAAGTAATGCAGGAATGTGCAAAGGATCTCCTGAATCTAATATTGCTTTTTCGTAAGCTTCTTCATTGGGAAAAATATGTTCTTCAAAAAATTTATTCATTTTTTCTTGAAGTTCTAATGATTTATAAGAAAATTTAAAATCCATTGCTTTATTCTATCAATTAACTTGAGACCAAGAGAATTAAATCATAAGATATTTGTTAATGGATTTTTTTAATGAAAAAATAAGAAACTACATAGCATCCAATCTTGATTTGGATAACCAATTTAAATATGAAAAATTTATGGTTGGTAGATCAAACATTACTTTTAAAATTTTTGATAATAGGAATAGTTATGTTCTAAGAAGACCTCCATTTGGAGATAAATTAGAGTCTGCACATAACATGCAACGTGAATACAGAATTATTAGTGAACTTAGTGAAAATAATTTAAAAGTTCCAAAACCAATTTTTTTATGTACCGATAGAACAGTCTCTGATGATGATTTTTACATTATGGAATATATTGAAGGGGAAACTATTGCAGACAATGTAGTAGCTGAAAATTATTCGAAAAATGATAAAAAAGAAATTACGAATTCATTTATTACAACACTTTCTGAATTGCATACTTTCGATGTAAAAAATTCAAAATTAAATGATTTAGGAAAACATGAAGACTATGTCTTAAGGCAGTTAAACAGATGGACAAAACAATTTAATGCACAGAAAGTAAGAGATATTACCGATTTAGATATTGCTACAAAATTATTATTCGATACTATCCCCGCACAACAAAAAGTAAGTATTGTTCATGGAGATTATAGATTAGATAATGTAAGGGTAAATAATAACTTAGTTGCAGCGATTGTTGATTGGGAACTCTGTACATTAGGTGATCCATTAGCTGATCTAGGAACTGTGATTGCTTCTTGGTCAAATAAGAATGAAACTGATACTCCTTTTATATATTCACCCTCCTTAAGTGATGGATTCCCAAGTAGGCAAGAAATAATTAATCTATATGACTCTAAATCAGACCTCGATTTAAAAAATGTTGAATTCTATGTGAGACTATCTTTTTGGAAACATGCAATGATAATGGAAGGAGTCTACGTAAGGTATTCTCTTGGTTATTATGGTAATGTTGATAAGAAAGATGTAGAGGCATTTGGTAAAAGCACATTAAGTTTTGCAAAAAAAGCGTCTAATAAGAATCTACTTAAGGAGATATTTTGAAAGTTATTCCGGCTAAAGAATTTGAAAATTATGTTGGTCAAGAAACTGGTGTTACTGAATGGCTAGAAATTACCCAAGAACGAATTAACCAATTTGCTGACGCGACAAATGATCATCAATTTATACATGTTGATCCCGAAATGGCTAAAGCAACTCCGTGGGGTTCTACAATCGCACATGGTTTTTTAACTTTAAGCCTTCTGTCTTACATGTCAGCCCAAAATGGTTTTATGCCTGATGGGATGCAAATGGCTATTAATTATGGTGCTGACAAAGTTAGATTTATGGAAGCTGTTCCAGTTAATAGTAAAATTAGAGGACGGTTTGTTTTATCAGAAGTCAACTATAAGAAAAACGGTAGATGGTTAGTTAAATTTACTGTAACAATTGAAATTGAAGGTAAAGAAAAGCCTGCTGCAATTGTAGAGGCTTTAACTTTATACGTTGTAAACGAATAGATTTAGGAGGAAAAAATTGAGAGAAGCAGTAATAGTATCAGCAGCTAGAACACCTATTGGTAAGGCTTACAGAGGGGCTTTTAATAATACAGCTGCCCCGACCCTAGCCTCTTACTCTATAAAAGAAGCTGTTGAAAGAGCTGGAATAGATCCTAAAGAAGTTGAAGATGTTGTTTTAGGGTGTGCACAGCAACAAGGTTCACAAGCTATAAATATAGGAAGATTAGCTGGTATTGCAGCTGGACTCCCTGATAATGTCCCAGGCATGACAATAGACAGACAATGTTCATCGGGAATGATGGCAATTGCGACTGCATCAAAACAGGTTGTAACAGACAATATGGATGTTGTTGTAGCTGGAGGAGTTGAATCTATTTCACTCGTACAAACTGCAGAATTTAGAGTAGATATTGATCCTAATGTTACTGCTCATGCACAACATGCGTATATGCCAATGATTGAAACTGCAGATCATGTTGCTGAAAAATATAACGTAACAAGAGAAAGTCAAGACGAATACTCCTTACAAAGTCAGCAAAGAACAGCAGCTGCTCAAGAAGCTGGTATTTACAAAGACGAAATCTTTTCAACTACCACTACTAAGTTAGTAAAAGACAAAGAATCTGGTGAAATTTCTGAACAGGAAGCTACCTTAGAAAAAGATGAAGGCAACAGACCAGAAACAAATTTAGAAGGTCTGTCATCATTAGTCCCAGTGTATGGTGAAGGAAAGTTTATAACTGCAGGAAATGCATCCCAATTATCAGATGGATCTGCATCTGTAGTTGTTATGGAATCAAAGGTTGCTGAAAACAAAGGCCTTACTCCCCTTGGCTATTACAGAGGAATGGCAGTTGCAGGTTTAGCACCAGAAGAAATGGGAATTGGGCCAATATATGCTGTACCTAAATTGCTTGAAAAATATAACTTAAGTGTTGATGACATAGGCTTATGGGAACTGAATGAAGCTTTTGCTGTACAAGCTTTGTATTGTAGGGATTATTTAGGTATTGATAATGAAATTTACAATGTAAATGGTGGCTCAATATCTATAGGGCATCCATATGGAATGACCGGTGCAAGAATGACGATGCATGCTCTTATGGAAGGTAAAAGAAGAGGCGCAAAGTATGTTGTTGTCACAATGTGTGTTGGTGGTGGAATGGGTGCTGCTGGATTATTTGAGGTCATATAAATTAACAAGAATTTAAAAGACTTGACATAAAATCTAAACGTATAATTACATATGTATAAAATTACTGACAAAAACAGTTATTTAGATTCAATTAAAAATAGAAATTTAAAAATTTATCTTATGGGTGAACTTATCAAGGAGCCTTTAGATCATCCAATTATTAGACCAAGCGTTGAAGCGATGGCGGAGACATATGAACTAGCAGTCAGTGAACCGGAATTAGCATCAGCAACATCTCCATATACTGGTGAGAGTATAAATAGATTTTTACACATCGCTGAAAGTAATGAAGATCTATTTTTACAAAATAAAATGCAAAGAAAGCTTGGTCAACTAACTGGTACCTGCTTTCAAAGATGTGTTGGTATGGATGCGTTTAATGCACTTCATTCTGTAACTTTTGAAATTGATGAAAAACACAATACTGAATATCACAAAAATTTTATTAATTTTCTAACTGAAATGCATAAATACAATTTGGTAATTGGTGGTGCAATGACAGACGTTAAAGGTGATAGGTCAAAATTACCACACGAACAAGAAGATGAAGATGTGTATTTAAGAATTGTAAAAAGGACACAAGATGGTGTTTATGTTAAGGGAGCAAAAGCACATCAGACTGGGTGTATTAATTCACACTGGATGGTTGTAATGCCTACCTTGAGACTGTCTGATAAAGACAAAGACTATGCAATAGTTGGTGCAATACCAGTTGATGCAGAAGGAATAACGTATATTTATGGCAGACAGTCATGCGATACAAGGAGCATGGAGCCTGGTGAATATGATGTAGGAAATAAATATTTTGCCGGCCAAGAAGCAATGGTTATTTTCGATAATGTATTCATACCAAATGACTACATTTTTATGAATGGTGAATATGAATTTGCATCGATGTTAGTTGAGAGATTTACAACATATCATAGAAGATCTTATGTATGTAAATCGGGCGTTGGCGATGTACTTATAGGAGCTGCAGCAACTATTGCAGAGTACAACGGTGTTGAAGAAGCATCACATATTAAAGATAAGCTTGTTGAAATGAATAAGCTCAATGAGACAATTTATGCTACTGGTATCGCTTCATCACTACAAGGTTCAAGCACTAAGTCAGGAAACTTCATTAATGATGATCTTTTGGCAAATGTGTGTAAACAACATGTAACAAAAGAAACATACGAGATTGGTCGAATTGCACAAGATCTTGCAGGTGGTCTAGTGGGATCAATGCCTTCAGGAATTGATTTTAATGAGGGGACAATGTCTGAAGATTTAAAAAAATATTTAAAAGGTAAAAAAGATATTAACTCAGAAGATCGAGTAAAAATTCTAAGATTGATTGAAAATATGACACTAGGTAGAAATGCCGTTGCTTATTTAACTGAATCTTTACATGGTGCAGGCTCCCCACAAGCACAGAGAGTCCAGATTAGAAGGAAAGTAAATATTGAAGAAAAAAAGGACTTTGCCAAAAAATTATCGGGAATTATAGAGAGAAAACAATGAAAGCAGTTGTATGTACAAAACTAGGTGAGCCGAAATTACTAGAAATAAAAGAAATTGATAAGCCAACGATTAATAAAGATGAAGTCTTAATAAAAGTTGAAGTCGCTGGGGTTAATTTTCCAGATGCACTTCTTGTTCAAGGAAAGTATCAAATTGTAATAGATCCACCATTTATTCCAGGTAATGAAGTTTGTGGAATTATTGAAGAGAAAGGTGAAAATGTTGATATTCCTGTGGGAACAAAAGTAATTGGCATTCCTCCAATTGGAGGGTTTGCTGAATTCGTTACAATAAATAAAAATTTGGTAATTCCAGTAAATATGAACTTTGATTCTTTGGCTGGGGCAAGCTTACCAATTAATTACGGTACTTCATATTATGCTCTAAAAAGGAGAGCAAATGCTCAAAGTGGAGAAAGTCTTTTAGTCCTTGGTGCCTCTGGTGGGATTGGCACTGCAACTATTCAATTAGCAAAAGTTATGGGACTGAAAACAATTTGTGCAGTCGGTTCTGATGACAAAGCAGAATATGTAAAAAGTTTAGGTGGAGATGAAATAGTAAGATATGATCAAGTTGACTTAAAAGAAACGGTTAAAGAACTCACTGATGGGAAAGGTGTAGATATAGTTATTGATCCTGTTGGTGGTGAAGTTTCTGAACAAGCATTAAGAGCTACAGCATTCAATGGCAGACTATTAGTTATTGGCTTTGCTAATGGGGAGATACCTAAAATTTCACTAAACCTAACACTTGTAAAGGGGGTATCAATTGTTGGCGTTTGGTGGGGTCGATGGACTAATACTTCCCCTCATGAAACAGCAGAAGATTTTAGTGAATTAGTTTCTTTTGTTGAAAGTGGAAAATTAAAAATTGTTCCAAAAAATAATTACAAAATTGAAGATACTTCAATAGCTTTAGAAAATTTTTTAAATAGGAAAAATATAGGTAAAACTGTTATTAGCGTTTAGTGAGAAGCAAAATATGGATTCTCACCAGCTGCGTGATCGGTAGCGTCTATAATGTTTCCTATTTCAGGAACGGCTTCTCGTAAAGATGCCTCAATACCTTGAGTGAGTGTGACTTGTGCCATACCACATCCTTGGCAACCACCACCAAGCCTTAAGTAAATGTCATTTCCCTCAACACCAATTAACTGAGCAGCACCTCCGTGCGATGCAATTGCTGGATTGATTTGATTTTCTAAAACTGCTTGAACTTTTTCAGCTAGTTCACCCTTTAATTCTGGCAAATCTGCTGGATTTCCGATCATCGCAGGGCTTGGTGTATTTGGATTATCCATAGTAAGCCCTGGTGCTTGGTCATCGTCTGACATATCTAAACTTGCACCATCGAATTTATCAATATCTTTTGAAGCAATTACAACAGCTAAATCTCCAAAATCTATTCTCTTATCATCTGATCTAGTTTGTTCAATGTCTAAGAAACTTAAGTCATAGGTAAATTGATTTCCATGAACACCGTCAATTTGCAGAAATAATGCATACTGCTTATCCCCAGGTTCTTGATCTCTTAACTCTATAATTGTTTTTACTGCTTCATCACCAATCTTAAATGTAAATTCGTTACTCATAGAATTAATGATACAAGATTTGAGATATGTGAGAAATTTTTTAACATTAAACTTAGAAATATGAAAAATTATCTTATTTCAATTGGTGGAAATTCTACAAGCAATGTATTAAGTATTGAGAGAAACTTTGAGGAGATAATTGCTGTTGATTCAGGAGTAGAACATTTATTCAGACTTTCACTAGATCCAAGTACCTTAATAGGAGATTTAGATTCAATATCAGAGAAATCATTAAATAAAATTAAAAAAAATGATGTTGATATTATGGCTTTTAATAGCAATAAAGACCAAACTGACTTTGAACTTGCATTGAATTATCTTGAAGGAGTAGACAAATCAATAATTTATATTATTGGTGGAGAATCAGGAGAGATTGATCATTTAATTTCAATTTTTTTATTGATACCATCAATATCCTTTTTTGAAAATATCATTTGGCTTTATGGAGATAAGAGAATAATCTTTCGACAAAAACTTAAATTAAATGTAAAAAAAATGAGCAAATTTAGCATTATTCCAATTACAAATTTATCAAATCTTTCAATAGATGGTGCTAAGTGGAATTTAGAAAATAAAAACATTCAATTTGGAGAAACTACAACTTTAAGAAATATTGCTACCAAAGATGAATTGAATGTTAGTTGTGATAAAGGAGTTTTTGCATTTATTTATTAAGACCTAGGAATATCTTTCCATGCTTTGTCTTTATCTAATTTTGGTTCACTAGGTAGGCCAAGAACTCTTTCAGCAATAATATTTCGCATAATTTCGGAAGTTCCGCCTTCAATTGAATTTGCTCTTGATCTTAGAAACAGACTTTGAGTATCAGTAAATCCAAAAGACTCATCTTCAAAATTGAGTTCTGGTTGGGTTAGTGCATAACCTCTTGGAAACAATAGCCCGTCATTACCCAACATATCCATACCAAATTCATATGAGGCTTTATTAATTTCAGCTTCATATAATTTACTTGTTGACCCTTCTGGACCAGGAGTTCCTTTTTCTCTATTTTCAACTGCTCTCATATTTGTCAACCTTACAGCTTCTTGCTCAATCCATAGTTTTATAAGATTATCTCTTGTAACTTGATCATTTAGGTTTTTTTCTTTCCAAAGCTGAATAAGATGACCTGGGGCACCACTGCCTCTTTCTCTCACACTTCCACCAATTGCAACTCTTTCATTCATTAAAATTGTTAGAGAGACTCTCCATCCTTCGCCTAAAGACCCTAAAATATTTTCTTTAGGTATTTTTACATCAGTGAAATAAACTTCATTAAATTCTGCTTCGCCAGTAATCTGCCTTAATGGTCTGACATCAACTCCATCAGATTCCATGTCAACTATAAAAAAAGTAAGTCCTCTATGTTTTGGAACAGTGGGATCAGTTCTAGTTACGATTAATCCCCATTTTGCTAGATGTCCAAGGGTTGTCCAAACTTTTTGTCCATTAACTATATATCCATCTCCATCATCAACAGCTTTAGTTGAAAGACTTGCTAAATCAGAACCTGAACCAGGTTCAGAAAAAAGTTGACACCAGATTTCATCTGTTGTGAACATAGGCCTTAAATATTTAGATATTTGCTCTTGTGTGCCATATTCTATTATTGTTGGTGCTCCCATACCAATCCCAAGAAGGTTTCCTATCCTATTTTGTTGAGAGACACCCTCATTTCTTAGTTTTTCAGTAACTAAAAGCTGGTACTTGGGATTTAAACCAAGTCCCCCAGCTCCAACAGGAAACTGAACCCAAGCCAAGCCCAAATCATACTGTTTACCCCAAAATTCTTTTATATCTTGATTTTCATTTCTAAAAGAAATCAGTTCATCTAGTTTTTCACGAACTAAGACTTCAGGATTACTTATATCAGTTGCTGTATCTACCAAATTTAATTTCCTTTATTCATTGCTTCATTAAATAATGGCAGCTCATCAGCTAAACTTGTTGGGTATATTGAATTTGATAAGTCTCTAATTTCATCAATATTAGCAAAGATATCCTCTGCTTTTGCAGTAGCATTAAAATATCCAACATCAGTAGAAATCCCAATTCTTGCAAACCTGCCTCCACCTGCTGAAAATATCTCATGAGTAATTTCACACTGCTCAGACGCTAAATAAACAACCAATGGTGTGATGTTATCTACTGTTAGTAGCTTTGACATATCTTCTCCAAACAGTGTTTCTGTCATTCTTGTAGCAGCGTTAGGGGCGATAACATTTGCTTTTATATTATATTTGGCACCCTCTATTGCTAATACATTAGTAAGACCAACAATTCCCATTTTTGCTGCTCCGTAATTCAATTGGCCAAAATTACCAAAAAGTCCAGATGGTGATGAAACATTTACAAATCTCCCATACCCTTGTTCTTTCATTTGAATAAAAGCTGGTTGGCACACAAAAAAAGTACCTTTAAGATGAACATCAATAATTGCATTTAAATCATCTTCTTCCATTTTGGCAAAACTTTTGTCTCTCAAAATACCTGCATTGTTTACTACCGCATCTACAGAACCAAAATTACTTAAAGCAGATTCAATAATTGACTCCCCGCCTTGTTTAGTTGCAACAGAATCATAATTAGCAACTGCACTTCCACCGGAAGAATTAATTTCTTCAACAACAACATCTGCAGGAGCATTTTCTGAACCATCTCCAGTTACAGAACCACCAATATCATTTACAACAACATTTGCACCTCTATTTGCAAATTCAAGTGCATATGCTTTTCCTAAACCATTGCCTGCGCCTGTTACAACAACTGTTTTATTTTCAAAATTAATTCCACTCAATTTTAGACCTCCTCATACATTGATTCAATCTCATCATTATACATATCAGCAATTACACTTCTTTTAAGTTTTAATGTAGGTGTCAACTCTCCACTTGAGTCTGTCCATTCATTTTCAAGGATTACAAATTTTTTAATTTGTTGCACTTGAGCTACTTTTGAATTAGCTTTATCGACCTGATCCTGAATAGCTTTTAAGACTTCTTCATTAGAAGCCATGTCTTTAATAGAGTAGCTAACCCCATTTTCATTTGCCCAAGCTTCAGCACCTCCATCTCCATCAAGAACAATTAGTGCTGTTAAATATTTCTTTCCATCACCTACAACACAAACTTGTCCGATTAATTGGTGTGGTTTTATTAGATCTTCAACTTCTACTGGCGCAATGTTTTTTCCTGCCGAAGTTATTAGAATCTCTTTCTTTCTTCCAATAATTTTTACGAATCCTTCAGAATCTATTTCTGCAAGATCTCCTGTGTGAAGCCATCCATCTTCATCAAAAGTTTCAGCAGTTTGTTCTTCAGACTTATAATACCCTTGAGCAACATGATTGCCTTTGATACATAATTCTCCATCTTCCATGATTTTCACCTCAGTACCTGGAATTGGAATGCCAACTTTACCGATAGGATTTAAAACACTAGGAATACTTATACCATCAGCTTTTAACCTTTTTGAAAAAGATTCAGCAGCATTAGTTGGTACACCAATAGTTGCTGGACCAGTATCCTCGGTCATACCGTATATTTCTGTAACATCAATACCAATTGCATGAAACCACTTATGTACATCACGGTTCATTGGAGCTGCAGCTGTTACAAAATATTCTGTATCTGTAATTCCTAATCCATCCTTAAATTTTGAAAAAACAAGTTTTGCAAATAATTTATCTTTAATTTTTATTCCTAATGGTACGTTCTCACCCTTTTGTTCATATTCAACTTTCTCAAGACCGTTTGCTATAGCTTTTTCGATTAAATCTTTTTTTGGATTTTCTTCAATACGCGCTTCTAGTCCTGCCTTAAATTTTTCCCATACTCTTGGAACAGCAATAAAAACTGAGGGTTTAATTGTAGGTAAAGCATCTCTCATATCTTCAAGAACCGGAACTGGAAATATTTGACCAGTTCTGTATATTGCCTGGTAATGATCGCCTGCTCTGGCCGCAATATGTGCCATTGGAAGATAGGATACAATTCTGGGATACTTACTTGCGGGAATAATTTGTCCAAAAAGGCTTTCAATTGTCCACAGAACATTCCTATGGGTTATCATTACTCCCTTTGGTCTACCTGTTGTTCCAGATGTGAAAATTAAACATGCAAGAGTGTCAGGAGTAATAGTTGATATAGCAGAATCTAACTTTGAACTATCTTGACGGTTAATTTCTTCACCTTTTGAAATCAATTCTTTATAACTATAAACGTAATCTAAATCTTGTTTTTCTTCATATCCATCTATAAGAACTACAGCTTCTAATTTTGGACAATTATTTTTTGCTTTGTTTACCTCTTCAAATAACTCTAAATCTCCTACTATCGCCACTTTTGCTTCCATGAGGTTTGCCACATACTCTATTTGTTCAGACTTTAATTGCTTGTAGAGAGTTGAAGGTGTAGCTCCACAATATACAATCCCTAAATCCGAAATATTGTGTTCTTTAGTGTTATTTGACATAATAAATGCCGTATTACCTGGCCCAAGACCTAAAGACATTAAACCTGAAGCAAGATTTTTTGAAACTTCTCTGTATTCTGACCATGACATTGAATCCCAAGCAGAGTACTCACTATTAGCAGGTGTATTTAAAGCAGGATAGTCTGGATATTCATCTGCATTTCTATCAATAAAATCAATTAGTGTTTTTCCCTCTATTGAGGACGTAATTAGGCTTTCTTGAGATTTTAAATAATCGTGTAATTCTGACAAATTTCCTCCTATGTCTTATAAAAGAATTTTAATATTCAATAAGAAAATTCTCTAATTTTTATCTTAAAATTGTGGCTTGATTTTTTCCCATCTACCCTTTCCATCATAAGTCTCTAATGCACACATTACTTCTAAAACATGAAATGGTAATAACATTTCATCTTGTGAAATGTTATTTTCAGTAATTGACTTAACCATATTAATTACTCCAAGGCCTCTGTAATAATTATTTTCATCATTTGTAGAAGAATGAACTTTTTCCCACCGGTACGAATTTTTATCAAATATTGACACATCACCATCATAATTATTTGGATCTGCAAATTTTATTGAAGACAATGTTCCATAAAATTCTAATTTTGGTTCATAAGGTTTCCAAATATCAAAACTAATTTCAAAATCAACTACAACACCAGATTTAAATTTTAATAATGCAAGATAATGTGTATCTACATCAACATCAATGTTTTTATACTTAACTTCTGGATTGTCAACACTCCTTACTTGAAATGTTTTTTGAGAATATGAAATAATTTCGCTGACAGGACCTAGGATTTTGAAAAGTGCAGTTAAATAATATGGTCCCATATCAAACAACGGCCCCCCTCCTTTTTTGTAATAAAATGAAGGATTAGGATGCCAGCCTTCCACACCATGGGTCGCAAAACTAGCTGAGGCTCCGATTATTTCACCAATTTTTCCAGATAAAATCAAGTCCTGACTTTTTGTAAATGCGGGACCTAAAGTTGTATCTGGTGCAGAAAATAAATATCGGTCATGTTTATAAATTAGATCATAAAGTTTTTTTCCTTGTTCTATTGAGAGAGCTACAGGTTTTTCAGAAAATACATGTTTTCCACTTTTCAAAGATTCACATGAAATTTCAAAATGCGAAGACGGTGGAGTTAAATTTACAATAATATCTATATCTGGATTAGAAAAAAGATTATTTACAGTCAAATGTTCAATATTGTACTCTTTAGCAAATAATTCAGATTTTGCATTATCTAAGTCAGCACAAGCAACAACATTTACATTATTTTTATTCTTATCAAATCCGACCATATATTGACTTGAGATTGCTCCACAACCAATAATTCCAATATTCATGTGCTCTTAACAGCCCAATTAATACCCTGGCAAATTAACCTAACAACATCTAAATTTTCAAAATCTTTCATATGATGACCAATAGAACAATAGAAAATTTTTCCTTTACCCCAGGTCTTTGTATAAGCAATTGGCATTTCTACTCCATCAATCCAACTGTGATATTTCTCATTAAATGTTGTAGACGCAATGATATTAACTGATGGATCATAGTGTAAAAAATACTGCTCAGAGTGAACACTGAAGTGATTAATATTATGGGTAATTGGATGTTCATCATCTTTGATGATTACCTGATAATCTACGAAATCTCCAGGATGACAAACAAATTGACTTCCTACTAAAAATTGATAATTTGTATTGTCTCTAAAAGCATCTGCCATTCCTCCGTGCCATCCTGCAAGACCAATTCCTGAATGTATAACCTCTTGTAAGTTCCCAATTTTCGAATTCTTTATTTCCCAATTATCATCATCAATTTTTCCCATTGTCCAAACTGGTATAATGATGTCAAAATTTTTTAGAAAATCTATGTCCCCTAAAACGTCCAAATCATTTACTATTTCACTTTGAATTTTAAATTGTTGTAATTCACTCGATATAAATTCTGAAGTTTCCTGTGGTTCATGTCCTTCCCAACCTCCGGATAGAAACAGTGCTTTTTTTGTCATCCTTTTATTGAACCTGCAGTTAAGCCACCAGTTATTTGCTTTTGAAAAAATAAGAACAATACAGCAATAGGTGTTGCAGCAATTACAGATGCTGCAGCAATACTGCCCCATTCATTACTAAAGTCATCCATAAACACTATATTGATTCCTAAAGCAACAGTATATAAATTTGCATCTTTCAAAAAGATTGCCGCAAGAATATAGTCTGAATAGATACCTATAAATGTAATTACAAACAAAACAACAATTATTGGTCTTGAAAGCGGAGCTATAATTTTATAAAATATTTGAAAATCAGTTGCACCATCAACTTTTGCAGCTTCATCTAAAGAAGTTGGTATTGTATCCATGAAGCCTTTAATCAACCATGAATTAAATCCTATTGATCCTCCCAGATAGACAAAGATTAAACCTATATGTGTGCCCAAACCAACATATGGTGCAACATCACCAATCTGAAAAAATAATAGATAGATTGCAACAAATGCAAGAAAAGATGGAAACATTTGAACAAGTACTAAAGTTATAAGACCAACTCGTCTACCTTTGAATTTTAATCTTGCGAAAGCAAAAGCAGCGAATGTACCAAGTAAAACATTAAGAAATCCAGCAATTCCGGCTATTTTATACGTATTAAACAACCATTTGTAATAAGGGATGAGAGGGTCTCCAGTCAAACTTTGATAATGTTTAGTTGTAAATCCGTCTGGTATAAGTTTTGAATTAGCTAAATTTGCAAAATCTGCAAAAGAGTTCGTTATAACATACAAAATTGGATACAAAGAAATTATCGCAAATATCAGACCTATAAGATGCCTCCATCCAAATTCTCTGAACCATTTCATAAATTTATAAATTTCCATAAACACGCTCCAAACGCTTTGAGTATCTGAAAGATACTGCGGATATAAATAAAACAATAAGGAAAATTATTGTGGTAACACTGGCAGCAAGTCCAAATTGATATCCTCTTCCACCAGCAATTGCTAAATCATATGTAAAGGATATCAAAATATCTGTATACCCAACCGCTACATCAGCTCCAACTATAGGTGGTCCACCACTTGTAAGTAAAAATATAAGTGTAAAATTGTTGAAGTTGAATGCAAATGCACCAATAAGTAACGGTGATATTGCAACTAATAATAGTGGAAATGTTATTCGCCAAAATGATTGTCTAGGAGTTGCACCATCAACTTTTGCAGCTTCTAAAAGCTCATTTGGTATTGACTGAAGAGCACCAGTAGTAATTAAAAACATGTATGGGAAACCTAACCAAGTGTTTACTAGCAAAACTGCTGCCCTCGAGCTTTCTTTGGTTCTAAACCAATTAATTGGTTCAACATTAAATAATTCATACAAAGGACCGAACCAATCATTGACTAAACCAAAATCAGGATTTAGAAGACCTTTAAAAACTAAAATTGATATAAAACCTGGAATAGCATACGGAAGTATGTAAATAGATCTATAAATTTTTTGAAATTTAAGTTTATCTTTGTTTAATGAAACACTTAAAAGTAAGCCAACAAAAAAAGTTAGAAAAACTGCAAAAAAGGCAAATTGAAAAGTCCATAAGGTTACTATTCTCAGAGGACCTCTAAATCTCTCATCATCTGCTATTCGCTGATAATTCTCTGTACCAACATTGATTCTCCAACCCGGGTCGATTGTTTGACCATTGCATATGAAATTACCCCTATTGCCCAATGTACATGCTGAATCATTCACATTGTCGTATAACGTATCAGTATCAGCACTGTACGAATACTTTTGTTGAGCTGATAAAAGCCTTCCACTAGACGCACCAAAAACTGAAATATTATAAAGTTGAATACGTGTATTCTTATCAACTAAAAGTGACAATTCTTGAAGTTGAGAGGAATTAGCTATTTGTTCCTTGCCAGATAACAAATATAGATTATCTGGAATTAAGATTTCACCATCAGGATTTTTAAATGATGGTTCATGGTTGGCAAAGTCAATTGTATTAAATTCATTTTCTTGAACAGCTTTTCCAAATAATAAATTTTCATTATCAAGATCTGCAAGAAAATAATATTCCAAATTTTGATCTTGTAAAACATATAAATCAAATTCAATACCTCTTTGATCATCTTTTGTATATGTAAGGTCTTCTAACCTCTCAATTGCTTGTTGTTTAGTTAAAATATGTCCTGTTGACCAGTTTGTAAACGAAACATAAAAACTATAAGCCGCAGGAAAAACAACAAATGATAAAAGAAATATCATACCCGGTGTTATCCATTTAAGTGGTTTTAATCTATTTGTCGCATATGTAAGGTTTACAAGAAGAGTAATAATTATTGTAATAGTTAGTAAAAACCATGATTCGAATGCAATAGTTAATGGCACTAAATAAACTACAAAACCATTGAAAATACCTAAAAATAGATACCTAAATATTGTTGAATATTGCATAACTAAATATATCACATAAAAATCAGGGCTCATATAGAGCCCCGATTTTAAATTTATTTATTAGTAATTATCCACCAGCGATGGCGTCTCTTACTTGCTGAGCAGCTAATTTCATAGCGTCAGAAGCAGAATTTACAGTTACTCCTGTATCTTCGTTAGTACCATAATTTTGATCTCTAATTATTAACATTGCATCACCAACAGGTCCCCAAACATTACCCATTTCAGGTATGTTTGGCATAGGGATTCCGTTAGATGCACTCGCTGCAAATTGAGCAGCAATTGGATCTTCAGCTTCAACTATTGCAAATAATGACTTTGTTGCTGGAAGCCTTGGATCTTCTGCATACATGGCTGCTTGTACATCAACAGTTGCAAAGAAATCTAAAATAAAGCTCTGAGCTAAAACTTTCTTCTCACTGAATGCAGATACAAACATTCCTCTCACTCCAACAAATGGTGTTGCAGGATTGCCATTAAATGTAGGTATTAAACCGACACCATAATTAACAGCTGCAGCATCATTTCTAGCCCACGGTCCAGTCATCCAGAATAATGAACGACCTTCTTGGAAGGCTGTCATAGAAGCACCGTAATCTGTTGAGGCTACTGTTCCATTTTTCACTAAAGAGTCGAGAAATTCTGCAGATGCTATTGCAGATGCATTATCAAGTCCTACGTCAGATGGATCAAAACCACCATCAAACTTGAATATATATCCACCGTCTGAAGCGAAGAATGGATGGCTATGATAGGCATCGCCAGCACCTCCACCGCCTGGAGCACCGACACATAATTCTGTACCAGCTGCATCACACGCTGCTTTTAATTCTTCCCATGTTGATGGAACACCATCAACTAAATCTGCATTGTAATACATGGCGATAGCTTCAGTTGCATATGGAAATCCATAAACCTCTCCCCCGTAACTAAAGCCTGCAATACCAACTTCAAATATATCATCTGAAATTGAACCTAAATCGATTGGTGCGACTACACCATTTGCTACTACTTCACCAACCATGTCATGTGGTCCGACGAATAAGTCTGGACCCTCACCTGCTGGTCCAGCAGTAAGTACATCGTTTTTAATTGCACCGAAATCATATATTACAACTTCTATGTCAACTCCTGCTGCACTTTCATAAGCACCAACTAATGGTTCTAGTGCAATAGCAATTTTTTCTTCAGCCCATATAACTAGCTTTTCCGGTGGCGGAGAAGTAGTTGCAGGTGCCGCAAGAGTTTCCTGTGGTGCCTCAGTTGTTTCGGGCGCTTCTGTTGTTTCTTCAGCAGCATCACCTCCACAAGCAACGGCAACCATAGAAAACATTAATAAAAATACGATAAATCGCAATTTATTAGTTTTCATATACTCCCTTTCGTATATACGTATATTCACTCATAAAAGAATGTATGCATAATATAATCCTGAATTTGAAAAATTTCTATTTAATTTGAAAAAAGATTTCACAAACTTACAAATTGATTTATTGTTCGTGAATAATAAGTCCTATATCACCTGCGTTATTGGTTATTTTTATTTTGCCATTATCAAGATTTGCTGTACAGTCACCAAATTTCAAATTTATACTGTGTGCATTAGAAATTATTTGAAAATCATTATTAGATTTTTCACGATTAATGATGCATAGCATTGATTCGTCCTTGAGTATCCTCCTAAAAGCTACGAAATCATTGTGTTCATTTAACAATTCAAAACGTCCGTATTTAAAAATAGAGTGTTCTCTTTTAATTTTCATCAGATTTTTGAGATGATCTAATATTTCTAAATTCCAAGATTTCTTATCATCCCATGGAAAAGGTTCTCTGTTAAAGGGGTCATCTGCACCGCCTAATCCTATTTCATCACCATAATAAATTCCAGCGATACCAGGAAAGGTAGCTTGTAGAAATATTGCTCCAAGCATGCCATCTTTTTCATTTCCACATCTGTTTAAAAATCTTTTTACATCGTGTGAACTTAAAAGATTTTGGCAAGAGGATAGTGCCTCAAAAGAATACATTGAATATAAATTAGCGAGTGAATCAGCAAATTCTTTATTACCTATTCTTTTTGTAGCAAAGTAATCAGTCATTGATTCTCTGAATGAATAATTCATTGTTCCATCAAACCTATCACCTTGTAGCCACTGAGATGTATCACCAAATATTTCAGAAATTAAAAGCGTATCTTTATTTGCACCATGTGCAGTATCTCTAAATTCTTTCCAGAAAGAAAAATCAAGTTCTTTCGCTACATCCATTCTCCATCCATCAATATCAAAATTTTCTATCCAGTACTTTGTAACATCAAGAGCCCATTGTCTTGCTTCCTTGCTTTCAAAATTTATTTTTGGCATATCTGGAACACCCCACCATGCCTTAAATGAAGGTTCGACAATAGGACCATCATCATCTTTTATTTCAACTGGAACTTTTGTTTCTTCAAAGGTTTTTTCAAGATACTGCTTGTACTCTTCTTGATTACCATCCCACCCTACTTTATAAGTATTTGCATATAAGTGTGGTCTATGAATAAACCTGACTGGGTAATCAAAAACAGTGAACCATTCTTTGTATTTAGAGTTTTCACCATTTTCTATTAAGTCCTGAAAAGCGAAATGTCTTGGATGCACGTGATTTAAAGAGCAATCTAGCACCACCTTCATATCACGATTATGGCATTCATTAATTAAGTCTTTTAAAGCATCGTCGCCTCCAAGTGTCGGATCAACTTTAAAATGATCCCAAGCATCGTATTTATGAGTGCTAGATGACAAGAATATAGGATTTAAATACAATATGTTTACTCCGAGAGATTCTATGTGATCGAGATTGTTCAAAACTCCAATCAAATCACCACCATGAAAACTTAATCTTGTTGGTGTTGAATTCCAATCAACAATATTTTTGGGATTGATCGTGCTGTCACCATTTGAAAATCTTTCAGGAAATATTTGATACATGACTCCTCCATATACCCAATCTGGAATTGTGTGTCTCATGAAAGAACTGCTGTCATAAACCCAT
>Ga0208390_1000061_pt1 | contig 30225 bp, 24 predicted proteins | sample Knorr_S7_td_Surf_FD_185594 | JGI IMG/M metagenome (GOLD analysis project Ga0208390, IMG submission 185594) | Marine microbial communities from Southern Atlantic Ocean transect - Knorr_S7_td_SurfaceA_ad_6m_LV_A (SPAdes) (version 2) | ecosystem: Environmental > Aquatic > Marine > Oceanic | place...
GTATATTTCACTTCAGGGGTAGGAAGGACAGATTGGGTTGCTCTTCCAGACTCTCCACATCCAATGAATAAAAATAAAAATAATAATATAATTTTAGTACGTAATTCCATCTGATATTTCTCCGTTTCCTCTCCAGTCAACTCCGGTAGTAAATTGACCGTCTTTGTACATTATACCATGTGCTCTTGCTAGGTAATAAATTCCATTTTCTACATTTCCATCTTCAAATCTGTGATTTAAATTTTTTAGTTCATCTATTTGTTTAGTGCTTAAAGATGGCAAAAATTCATTGGATTTGGTATTCATGTTATTTACTCCCTCATATCGAATAACATCTGGAATCCATTGAGAGTGAGTTCTACCTAAATTTATAGCTTCTTGCACATTTAATTTATGATCTACAACACTTATTATAACTTGTAAAACAGTAGTAATTATTCTTGAACCACCTGCAGCTCCTATTGTCATTAATGATTCTCCTTCTGGATTAAGAACAATTGTAGGTGACATTGAGCTCAAGGGTCTTTTAGCAGGCTTAATTGAATTAGCTTCATAACCAATTAATCCAAATGCATTTTGAGATCCTGGTGATGAAGCAAAATCATCCATCTCATTATTTAAAAGAAAACCTGCACCATCGACTATTTTTTTATTCCCAAACGAAAGATTGATTGTAGTTGTTATACCAACAGTATTACCAAATTTATCCATTGCCGAATAATGAGTAGTTTCCATTGATTCAGGTGTTGTACTTCCAGCTGCAATTTCTGAGCTTGGAGTAGCTTTGTCCATTGAAATCAACCCTAATCTTTTTTTAGCATAGTCCTTAGAAATTAACATTGGAACGGGACTAGGATAAAAATCAGGATCTCCTAAATGAATTGCTCTGTCTGCATAAGCTAATCTTTGAATCTCTGTTAACATGTGAACAAATTCTGTAGAGTTTCTTTTCATTGCTTGTACTTCAAAATTTTCGAGCATATTTAGCATCTGAATAATTAGGGGACCTCCAGAGCTTGGTGGACCCATAGATATAATTGTGTGCCCTCGATAATTTCCAACTATTGGTTCTCTATAGACCGAATTATATTCTTTTAAATCATCATGAGATATCAAACCATTATTTAATTTCATTTCATTAACAATTAAGTCTGCGGTTTTACCTTCATAAAATCCATCTCTACCATTTAATGCGATTCTTTTTAAAGTTTCTGCTAAATCTTTTTGAACAATTACATCACCTTCATTCCATTGGTTTAATTCCCTCATCTTTTTGATATATTCTTCTTCTGGAATAGTTCCGTTAGAAACATCTTCTTGTAATTGTCGCATTTCTAAAGAATAGTCTTTTATAAAAACTTCAGTAGATCCTTTATCTTCTAGGAAAAGATGTTTATAAAAATCGAATCCGAAAGCTGAACTCTTATTGATTGCGTGACCATTTTCTGCATATTCAATTGCATAAGATAAAATTTCATTGAGTGTAAAATTTCCCGAACCATAATCATTAAAAATTTTTATTAATCCATCAACAGTACCAGGAACACCTGATGATTTGTGTGATAACAGTGCTAGATTTCTACTATAATTACCATTTTCATCAAGAAACATTGTTTCATATGAAAGCGTAGGTGCTTTTTCGCGAAAATCGAGTGTAACTATTTCGCCGTTGGCAGTTCTGGCAACCATAAACCCACCACCACCAATATTCCCATTTGAAGGGGAAGTAACAGCTAATGTAAAACCAGTGGCTACAATTGCATCAAATGCATTTCCACCTTTTTTCATAATGTCAATACCTGCGGCAGATGCTAATCTAGAAGTTGAAGATACAGCACCATTTTTATTATCAAGGTTTTGAATGGTTTGGGTATAGTCTGATCCGAATTTACATGCCATCAAAGAAAGCATGAACATGGATAAGAAAAGTGAGTTTAATATTTTCTTCATTTTTATATACTTAAGATAATAAAAAGCCTCTACAAAGAGTAGAGGCTTTTTATTTATTTTATGACTAAAAATCAGTTTATAAAGTCATATCAAGACGTGTGTAAATGTAACGTCCGTTAAATCCAAATGGACTATATCCTGAATGCTGGAAAATTCCATTAAAACTATTTCTTTTAATAGTTTTATCAGGATAAACATCAAACAAGTTATTAGCACCAATTGCCATTCTTACTTGACTATTGACTTGGAATGAGTATTCCATATCAACTGTAGTTTTTGAACTTAATACCTGCTCTCTTTCAACTGTACTTGCTGGAATAGTAACTTCACCCCAACGATTTAGTTTCACCATCCAAGTAGATGATGGTTTTTGTAAAGTTGCTGAGAACTGGAAGTTTTCTCTTGGAGATGAACTTTCATATCTTACTGTATTAGTACGTCCAAGCAATACACTTGAAGTATAAGCAGCTAATTCAGCAGGAGTTTCAAGTTCTCCCTTATTTGTAACTTCGGTATCATTAAAGTTCATTGCTGCTTTAAGCAATAATGAACCATTTGCAACGTCTTCTCTCATAGTTGCAACAATGTCTAAACCATTGGTCTCTGTATCAATACCGTTAAAGAAGTATCTACCTGCCGCAGCTGGTACACCTCTTTCAGCAAAGAAATCAACCATATTAGAACTTGTACCTGAACCTCTAAATGTCTCACTCATGCTAATACGATCTTCAACTGTAATCATATATGCATCTACAGATAGTGAGAATTTATCATCTTTGTAAGTCATACCTAAAGATAGATTTTCAGATGTTTCTGGTTCAAGGTCTTGAGCTCCAAGAGCTCTTGCAGCTTCAGTATCAACAGGGAATGTACCAACTTCAAGAGGCACACCATCAATAAAGTTTGTCGCAATTGATGAAAAATAAGCTTCTTGTAGAGCTGGTGCTCTAAAGCCTGTACTGAAAGAACCTCTTGCAGCAACACCTTCATCGATTTGATATCTCATTGCAACTTTACCATTGGTTGTTGAACCAAAGTCACTATAATTTTCTGTTCTTAATGCAACATCAAGCAACAAGTCTTCTGTGACATTACCACCCATTTCAGCATAAAGACTGAAAGCGTCTCTGTCACGATCTTGTTCATTTGCTGGTGCTAATCCAGGCAAACATTGACAACCAACTGCAGCTGATGCACCAGCGTTTGGTCCGTCCAATACATCGTAGCCAAAGTCAGCATATCCTGCTTCTTCACCAGCTTCAATAGTATAGTTTTCCATACGCATTTCTGCACCCATAGCAAGGTCAACTGGTCCAGCAAAACCATCAACTTCAATTTGAGTTGCAAGGTCAAAGTTTACAGTTGTTTGACTGTAACCTAAAGTACCTAGATCAAATTCAGCTTGCTGATTTGGACCTGTACCTGCAGTAGCATTATGACTGTTTTGCATTCCCCATGCAAATTCATTACTACCAGTTGTTACACTAAAGTCGTAAGCATATCCATTAAATACTGCTCCATCCATGATACCTTTCATACCTAAAGCAAGAGAAGTATCAGTAAGTGTTGGACTAATTAATGGTAAGAACCCATCAGGATACCATGCACGTAATGTACGGTTATCTTGAGCTCTTCTGTAATAACATCCACTTTCACCATCACGAGAGTTCATTCCACCAAAAGCATAGAATGTTCCTCCAGTTTCCATTGGGAAGCTTCCGTTAAACATAAGACTTACTTGTTCAAATTCACCAGCACCTATACGGTGATTTTCTCTATTGAATGCATATTCTTTATCATCCATTCCCGCAAAGTACTGTCTTCTTGGGTCTAATCCAGCACGATTGGTACGACCACCATCACGGATTTGACCGCTAACATATAGGCTTCCACCAAAAAGATCCAAGCCGTTTCCAGCATGAATAATTAGGTTTCTTCCATCTTCTTTAAGAACTGTTTCAAGACCTGAACGGGCAAAGCCTCTGTCTGCAGAGTAAGGAAGGTATCCAGTACCTTCAACTTCCTCATCAAGATCCCAAGCATACGTTGAAGCATCTTGGCCATCAATAAGACCTTCTCCTGCAGCATAGCCTCTTTCAAATAATGAAAGATTCTGACCATAAGTTACACTTAAGTCAGCACCGCCAGATTCTTTTAAAATAATGTTGATAACCCCTGCAACAGCATCTGAACCGTATTGAGCGGCAGCACCATCACGTAGCACTTCAATTTTTTCAATAGCGCTAGCTGGGATTGCATTTAAGTCAACTTGAGTTGAACCTCTACCAACAGAACCATTTACGTGAACTAAAGCACCCTGATGACGTCTTTTACCATTTACAAGTACAAGAGTCTGATTAGGAGCCATACCACGTAAAGTTGCAGGTCTCATATGATCGGAACCATCCGTAATATACCCTCTAGGAGCATTATAAGATGGAACTAGAGATTGCAGCAATTCATTGGTTTCAGTAAAACCGGCTGCACGAATTTCAAGCTCAGTAATGACTTCTACTGGAACTGCTTGTTCATCAACGTTTCTTGCAAAACGTGAACCAAGAACAGATACTGCATTACCAGCAACTGCACTTGATGCTAATGAAAAATTAGCAGTAGCAGCACCATCTACACTTACAGAAACACTAGCAGATTCATATCCAATGTATGAAGCAGTAACTGTATAAGTACCGCTCGCAACACCGTCGACTGAATATGATCCATCAGCTCCTGTTGCAGCACCAGATGAAGTACCTTCTACAGTAACATTTGCTCCAAATAGTGCATTACCATCTGCATCAGTAACGGTACCTGAAACTGAATGATGGCCATCTACGGCAAATATTAAACTAGAAAATAAAACTAGTGCTATCATGTTATATAGCTTTCTCATTGTTTTTCCTTTGTTTATGTACATATTAATAAATCCTTGGTACGTACCTCTTGTAGAGGTATAAATATACCCTTAGTTGGCATAATCTAGGAGAAAGTGTACTTTATGTCAATAATTTAAAGAGGAGAGGTATATTACCTTCTACTTCTAAGTTTCATTAGAAGATTGAGTATTTCGATATAAAGCCAAATAAGTGTAATCATCAGCCCAAATGCAGCATACCATTCCATATATTTAGGGGCGCCTTGATCAGCTCCATTTTCAATAAAGTCAAAATCTAGCACAAGGTTTAATGATGCTATTCCTATGACGAAGAGCGAAAATAAAATACCCGTTAATCCATTACCAAATAAAGGCCCCATGAATGAGATACCAAACAAGGACAGAATTAAATTCAATACATATATAATTAGAATACCAAAAGTAGCAGAAAACACGCCTAATTTGAAATTTTCAGTGGCAGCGATTAATCTACTTTTGTATAAAAATAATAAAGCTGCTAAAATTCCGAACGTTAAGGCTATCGCTTGATTAGCAATCCCAGGATACAATGCATTCGCATAGGCCGAAATTCCACCAAGAACCAATCCTTCAGCTAAACAATATAATGGAACTGTAATTGGGGCAGATTTTTTATTAAAAATTGTAATCATTAATAAAACAAAAGTAAATATCGTAACAGGCCAAAATAAAGCCAATCCAACTTCAGGATTATTCCATGTATAAATTGCAGATGTCATGACCAAAAGAAGACTTAATGCAGTTTTATTTACTGTGCCATCTATTGACATAGCTTGCTCGCCGCTAACTCGTCTTGTGTTTCTAAAAGTGTTATTATTTAATGCTGGATTAGCAGAGCGCATACTTTTTCTCCTGTTCTATTTATTTTCTGAAATAAACTTTAAAATGTTATCAGTTGGTATTCTATGTTGTTCCATAGAATCTCTTTCTCTAATTGTAATAGAGTTATCTTTTAAGGTTTCGTGATCAATGGTAATACCAAAAGGTGTTCCTGCTTCATCTTGTCTATAATATCTTTTTCCAATGGAGCCTTGTTGATCGTACACACATTTATATGTTGAGTTTATTGAATCAAATATTTCTTTAGCTTTTTCAGGAAGACCGTCTTTTTTTAGCAGAGGACAGATTACAATTTTATTTGGAGCCAAATCAAAAGGTAGTTTTAATACAGTTCTATTATTCTCATTATCTTCATAATAAGATTCACAAAGAACCATTAAAAATAGTCGATTTAAGCCAGTAGATGTTTCAATGATAAAAGGATGATACTTTTCATTTTTAAGAGCATCAAAATACATCATATTTTTTCCAGATAATTTTTCATGCTCTTTTAAATCAAAATCAGTTCTATTATGAATACCTTCAACTTCACCCCAACCAAATGGAAAATTATATTCAATGTCAAAAGCATCTTTTGCATAATGAGCCAGGGCATCTTCGGAATGTTGATGAAATTTTAAATTATCTTTGCTAATTCCTAATTCTTCAGAATAAAAGCTAATTCTTTTATTTTTCCAAAGTTCCATAGATGATTCATCTTCAGATGGATGAACAAAATATTGCATTTCCATTTGTTCAAATTCTCTTGTTCTAAAAATAAAATTTCTTGCAATAATTTCATTTCTAAAGGCTTTTCCAATTTGAGCGATACCGAATGGAACTTTTAATCTCATAGAATTTTGAACTAATAAATAATTAATATAAATCCCTTGAGCTGTTTCAGGACGTAAATAAATACTTTTACCAGATTTTTCTGATGGACCTGAATTTGTCTGAAACATTAGGTTAAACTGAGTAGCTTGGGTCCATTTTCCAATATTTCCTGAAAATGGATCAATAACTTCTGCTGATTCTAAAGCATTACTATATTTATCTGATTCTTGAAGTAAAGTGTGACTGATTTTATCAAGAGTATCACTATCATTTTTATTTTCAATAGACAGCATTTCACATAAGGCATCAATAACTTTACTTTTTTGCTGGGACAAAAGATCGTCAATTCTATAACGTTTTTTACTATCCTTATTATCCGTCATAGGATCATTAAAGTTGGCAATATGTCCACTTGCTTCCCATACATCTGGGTGAACCATGATAGAACTATCGAGCCCAACAATGTTTGAATTGTTCGTCATTGCTTTCCACCATTTTTCTGATATAGCTTTTTTTAATTCTACACCAAGAGGCCCATAGTCATAAGACGCTTTTAATCCTCCATAAATTTCAGAGTTTGGAAATACAAAGCCTTTACGTTTACAAAGAGAAACAATTTTATCTAAATGTTTTGTACTCATTTTGTATAGAGTTTAAGAAAAAATATATCTGTACAGAAAAACTATTCCAAAAAAACCAAAAAATAGAGGTGCGAGCCAAACTAGAGTATCAAAGCCTTTTTTTGGAGGGTTAGCAAGAATTTCAATACCGTATTTTTGAACAAAATGTTCTTTGATTTCTTCATCAGACATTCCTTGAATCACCATTTTTTTAATTTCGTCTTTCATTTCGAGGGCAGGCGCAGCTTGAGATTGCTCTAAGGTTAGCCCATCACAGACTGGACACATAAGATCTCTATTAAGTGTATATAAGCGTTCTTCAATAGAAGATTGAAATCCAAGTAATAAAATTGTACTAAAAAAAAATAAATATAAATTTTTCGTCATGATTTTTCGTCAATTAATTGTACTGCTTGATCTAAAGTGACTTCATCAACTACATATCCTTTTAAAGACGCATTTTTCTTTCCGTCGGTAACGTATGGTCCAAATCGTCCTCTTTTGATTGATACCTCATTTTTAGTCTTGGGGTGTTCACCAAGAACTTTTGGCTCAAATTTTAGCTTTCTATCTTTAATTAACTTTACAGCATTTTCCAATGTTATTGTTAATGGGCTCTCATCTGATTTCATTGATGCATTTATTTTACCACACTTTACGTAAGGACCGTATGGCCCAAAATCAGCTAAAACATCTTCATCTGTATCAGGATGAGCACCTAATTTTTTTGGAAGACTTAATAGTTCGATAGCTATGTCTTGTGTGAGATTTTCTACACCAATACTTTTTAAAACAGACTTTCTTTTTTTACTTTTTTCAAGCTCGACATATGGTCCGTATCTACCAATTTTTAATAAAATATTTTCTCCATTAGTATGAACTCCAATAACATTATCCTCTTTCTGCATACTGTCAAGATCGTCTAATTTCTTCTTGTTTAGCTCTCCAAAAAATAAATCTTCAGGAATAGTTGTGTTATTACCATCTTTTTGAACATATGGACCAAACTTACCGATTCTAATATCTAAATCTTTTTCTACATTAACTGTACATGCCTTTGCAATGTCAACTTCTTCATCTAATAATTTTGCTACTCCTTTGTAGTCATTATTACCATAGTAAAATTCTTTTAATACTTCTAAGTATGAATTTTCAGATCTGGATATAGCATCCAAACGATTTTCCATATCAGCTGTAAATCTCTCATTGAATAATGCATTATAATGGTTTTCTAATAATTGTGATACCGCTATTCCAACAAAAGTTGGTATTAAAGTTTTATTTTTTTTCACAACATATTCTTTTTGCGACAATTTTTCTATAATTGCAGAGTAAGTAGAAGGTCTTCCAATTCCTCTTGTTTCCATTTCTTTAACTAACATAGCTTCTGAAAATCTTCTAGGAGGAGATGTTGTTTTTTCTTCAAGCAATACTTCCTTGCTTTGAATTTTGGATTGTTTATCCAAAGCTGGTAGGCTATCAGGTCTGCCTTTATCTTTTCTTGTCAAGGCTTGTTCATATGCTAAAGTGTAACCTTTAAATACTGTAACATTCCCACTAGCTTTAAAGATAGATGTTCCATTATGAATTTCAACGTTTGTTCGAATATATTGTGCGGGCTTCATTTGAGAAGCAACTGTTCTATTTAAAATTAATTCGTATAGTTTTGCTTCATCAGCACCAATTTTTTGGACATTTTCAACTTTACTAAATGCTGTACCTGCTGGACGAATAGCTTCATGAGCTTCTTGAGCATTGGCAACTTTATTTTTATAGATATTCGTTTTTTCAGATAAAAAATCATTCCCAAAACTGCTTTCTATAAATTTCTTGGAAGCATTTAATGCTTCAGATGAAAGATGGGTAGAATCAGTTCTCATGTATGTAATAAACCCTTGTTCATAAAGTTTTTGTGCAACTACCATTGTTCTTTTTGGAGAAAATCCAAATCTTCTTGAAGCATCTTGTTGTAGTGTGCTTGTGGTGAACGGTGGCGCTGGAGAGCTGGAAGTTGGTTTACTTTCAATATTATTAACTAACCAATCATTAGCATTGCATTCTTCTTTTATTTGTTCTGCTAATTTTTGATCTACTTGAATAATATTATCATCTTTTAAACCAACATCAAATTTTCCAAAATCATCGCTTTTAGCAACGGGTTTTCCGTTATATGAGACTAATGATGCTTTAAAAATTTCACCGCTTTTCTCTTCCGAAATATTTGCATCAATAGCATAAAATTTATTTTCAATAAACTTGTTTCTAAGCTTTTCACGATCAACCAATAGTTTTAGAGCAACTGATTGTACACGACCAGCTGATAGGCCTTTATTTTTTAAAGATCTTAATGTTTTCCAAAGTACTGGAGAAAATGAAAAACCAACAATGCGGTCAATAGCTCTTCTGGCACGTTGAGCATCTACCAAATCATAATTTATTTTTCGAGAATTATTAACTGCTTCTAAAACAGCTTGCTTTGTTATTTCAGTGAATTCAACTCTTTCAATATCTCCTTTGATTTCAGATGCAATATCTGCTGCAATTGCTTCACCTTCACGGTCTGGGTCAGTGGCAATTAATATGCGATCAGCGATTTTCACCTCTTTTTTTAATTGAGATAGAAACTTTTTCTTATCAGGCATACTTTCTATTTGCATAGCAAAATCATTATCAATATCTATTCCCATATCTTTTTTTGGAAGATCTTTGAAATGACCTACGCTAGCAATAACTGATGCATTATCTACATATTTTGATATTGTTTTGGTCTTTGATGGAGACTCTACAATAATTAATAGTTTTTCATTTTTTGACATATTGGTTGGCAACTTACACAAATCGGAGAGTATTTGTCAAAAATTTATATTTATATATAAATATAAATTATTGGGCTACAATTTTATTAATTTTTTGAGCTCTGAAATATTATTTATAACTAATTCTTCTTTTGAAGTTAAGTTTTTTAGCTTAATTGATTCATCACATCTTAAGTAAAAACTTGCATTCATTTTAATTGCATTTTTTAACTGATTCTTTTCAGATCTTTTTAAAGTATCAATATAAAGGGAATAACCTTCATCAATTAATTGATTTGCTATCTTAATAGCGCTTTCAGCATGAGATTCAAAACCAATGAAAAAATCTATTGTTTCATTTTTATCTTCTGTTGATGATTCAATTAAAAGTCTTTCAATACCTGCAGCAAACCCAACAGCAGGTGTAGATGGTCCACCCATGCTTTCAACCAAATAGTCGTATCTTCCACCACCAAGCAACGCATTTTGTGATTTTGATGACATATTTGAAATTTCGAACGTAGTTCCATTGTAGTAGTCAAGCCCTCTCACTAAATGACCATTTTCTTTGTAAGGTATTCCTAATGCATCTAAGTGAGTTAAAAGTGATGAATAGTTATTTAATTCATCCTTTGTTAAAAATTCTTTAATCAATGGAGCATTTTTAATGATTTCGATGTCTTCCTCTTCTTTACTGTCAAGAATGCGCAAAGAGTTATTTCCTAACCTATTTTGAGATAATTTTGATAAACTAGATTTATAATCTGAAAAGTATTCATTCAATTTTTCCTGATATTTTTTTCTAGTTTCATAATTACCAATATCATTTATTTGAAGAGTGGTATTTGAAATGCCCAAATGACATAATATCTTTGTTGCCAAAAGAATAACCTCTACATCTTGTTCGACCTCAGAAGATCCAAGTGCTTCTATCCCGAATTGATGAAATTGTCTTTGTCTTCCTTTTTGCGGTTTTTCTCTACGAAATAAAGCATCAATATAAAATAGTTTGCACAAAGGTTTACTTCTGAAAAATCCTGATTCGATGTACGCTCTAACAACAGGAGCAGTCATTTCAGGCTTTAAAACTAATTGACTGCCAGAAGGATCTTCCCAAGAAAACATTTCCTTTGAAACATCAGTTTCATATCCAATATTTTGTTTAAATAAATCAATATTTTCAATTATTGGAGTTTTGATTTCTTCATATCCAAATTGTTCGCTTAATGATTGAAGAATTGAAACAGCTTTATTCCATTTTTTACTTTCCGGCGGAAGTATATCATAAGTTCCTTTAATTTTCTGGAATTTTGATTTCACAAAACAACTTTAATAATTTTTTTAAGTAATAACACCTAAAAACTTGGTCTAGTAGTATAGATTCCTGTTTTTTGTTCAACTTTTAGATCTTGAAGCATATCTGATTTTAAGTTTAATCTAAAATATAATCCTCTAGCATATCCATTAGGGGTCCAATCAACAAATAATTCCCAACAATCAATTTCTCGATAAAGTGTCAAATTGTGTCGAACTATATTATTATCTATAAGATTAAATCTCGCATTATAATTTAACTTCCAATTATTTGTGACATTTACACTTGTATTAGAATTAAGCCAAAAATTCTCAATTTTATTGTCCGGATTAATTTTGTTTAATGTATAACTTACACCAATTCTGCTTTGCCAAATATTCGAGGAAAAATCATTTAGAAAATTTTTTGTTTCTTCTGATAATTCATTATCATTTTGAATATCATTTTTTTTACCCTTTAATGTAAAATTTGTTGAAAGCCTGATACCAGTAAGCCTAGGAATTGATCGGAGTTTATTAATTCTTATACTTTCTTCTTTATTAAACTCATAAAAATCATGAGTAAAATTCATATCAATATTTGTTCCATTTTTTAAGCTGCTTCTTAAAGAAGAATTTAAAGTGGATAATTTGAATTCTTCTTTGTTTACATCATACCCAGTATTCATACGTAAAGAAAAAAGATCTATTTTTTCTTCTTCATTATTTATACTTCTCTTTGCTTGAAATACATTTCCAAGAGATAGGTTAATTTTTTTGCTACTTGTTCTTGGAGTAGAGCCTATAAGGGTTCCAGAAAAATAATCATAGTATTCATCATTAAATTCCTGAAAATAATTATCATTTTTGAGATAATTAGGGGAATATGAAAATCCAATCCTTGGCGTCATTACATGTCTAATAGCTTGAAAATTTCTCACCTTAAATGGTAAAATGCCGTACACTTTGGTAGATATTGATAAAGCCAAATTTGAGATAGTCCTATTTTTAAAGCGGTCAATCGTATTCAATTCTACTTCATTTTCTTCATTAATGGACGCTTCTTGAAATCTATTTACAAAGTCAGAACTGATATTAATATTTGGGTTTATTGCAACATACTTAAAAGCAGTAAATGGAGCATTAATGCTAAATTTATTTTTTAACATCATATCACTTTGGTTAAAAGCAATAGCATTTCCATCATCATCCTGCTCCCATTGAAAGCTGCTTATTCCTTGTTCGTCAATCAACTCTTGAGAGCGATAATAGTTTTTAGAATTATTTAAAATTCTTGAATTAAAATCCCATTGAATATTATTTAAAAAAGATTCGTTTGAGTTGCGAAATAAGTTTCTTCTTCCAACTCGAAAATTTAATGAAGGAAGTGTGCTTGTGTTCTCTGTGATAGAAGAAGAAAGACTAGTAGGATTTTGATAAAAAGAAGATGAACTATTAACCTTATTTTTGGACATTAAATCTTGTTTGTTGGATACATTGACGCTCATTGAGATATTTTTATCTTTCCATCTTTTTGAGTATGTAGCATTAGAAATTGCTTGCTGATTTAATCTTTTGATTGGATCAATGCTTGTCTCACGATTGTATTCACCATTACTGTAATAGCTTACATTTGATCTTAGTGTTTGGTCGTTTCGAAGAATTTGATTGTGATTCCAATTTAAAGAGAAATCTGTCTTATTGTTTTCATTTAGTTTTGCAATATCCTGTTCTGAGGAACTCAAATGTTTACGAATTTCAAAGTTGAATCCACCGCTAAATTTGTAACGATTTTTATATTGGTTTTTTGATTTAAGAATTAAACCCTGTCTATCAGCAAAAATTATTGAATTTTCAGAACCAAAATAATCATTTGGAGCAAAATAATATCCAAGCCCATCTAAGTAGTTTCCTCGATTATCTGATGACCCGAAAGATGGCATTATCCAGCCAGATCTTCTTTCTTCATTGGAATGAGGAAAGATAGCTTTTGGTATACCAAAAATTGGTACACCTCCGACAACGATGTTTAATGGCTTTAATATAATTTTATCTCCATAAATAATTTTTGCCTGTTTACTTCCAATATAAAATTTTGATGGATCACAGGATGTGAAAATGCAATCATCAATGTAAAAAGTGCTGTCGGAAACAGTAGTAATTTTTGTGCCGATATAAGTATTATTTTGTACTTTAGTTTTACCAGCAATTACTTTCCCTTTTCTATTTTTAATATTATAAACCATAGATTTTCCTGAAACTGGTTCGCGACCATTTTCAATTAAAGTAGGTTCTAAATTTTCATCTTGATTAAAAGCATTAGTGCTAAATGCTTCTAGAATGTTGCTTTTCCAGTCAAGATTTATTTGAGCAGCTGTTAAATCCATTCCAACTTGAACGATGTTAGCATTCCCATACATTTTTGAGGATCTTGAATTAGTATCAAATTCTACTCTATCTCCACTATAATCTACTTTTTCCTGACCTGATGAATTTGAAGAAGAAGGAATAAATTTACCTATTACACCTCCATTAGATACTAATTCAGTAACATTATTATTCTTTAATTGTAAGACAATTTTATCGCCCGAAATTTCATTTGTACCTTGATAAAGTGAATCTTCATAAAGGTGTATAAAGCTTGAAGCCATTCCTTTAAGTTCAATTTCATCAACTTGATTATCTTTCATACTTATACTAATAATATTACCAGAAAGTATATCTTGATTTTCAATAGATTGATTTTTGTTATTATTATCTTTTTCATACCCAAAGTTTTTAGAAAAAATGGAACCATTTTCTAAAACTTGTAATGATATAATTTCACTTTTGTCAAAAATAATTTCAATTAAATCACCCTCAATTTTTTGGTCTTTATCCTCAATACTGGAATTGCTTAAGAGTGTAATTTTTTCATTTTTATTGTCCAACCTTCCTTTGGTAGAAGTAATTATTTGATTGCCGTTATTTATATTGACTCGTCCAAGAAGTTCTATTTTATCTTTTTCAGTGTCGAAGAACAAAGAATCGCAAAATATTGTTTTATTTCCATCTTCAATTTTCACATTATCGTAAAGTTTTACTATATCATTATTGCTTGATTGTGTAGCTCTGTCACCAAAGAGTAGCTGATTCCCTTTTTTGAAAATAATGTTACCCTTCAATGAAGTAAGGGTTTCATTATTAGTTTGAATAGATGATAAAGAATCAGCTTGTTTCAACTCAATTTTATCTTGAGCAAAAACAAGATTTAGAAAAAAGAATAAAACACATACTTTTTTAATCACATTATTATTAACGTTTTGTATTGATTTATGTTTCATCTTTGTAAAGTAGAAATGTAATGTATAAATTGATATAATGTTAGAAAATCTGTTAAATAGCATTTCGGATAATCCTGCTTATCTTGCTGTAGCAATAGTGTTAATTACTATGATAACCTTTAGCGTAATTAAAAAACTATTTAAAATTGTTACACTTGGGATAACCTTATTTATTTTATATTGTGCCTATTTACTTTTCACAAATCAACCTTTACCCAATATTGATGAAATTAAAACACAGCTTGAAAGCAGCGAAGAAAAAATAGGTGATGTAATTGAGGATTCTGTGTTAGATCCACTCAAAGAAAAAACCGAGACAATAAAAAATAATTTAGACGCATTAAAGTAATGAAGGGGAGAATACAATATGTTTAAAGACAATTTATTAAATGATAAAACCATTGTTGTTACTGGAGGTGGTTCAGGTTTAGGAAAAAGCATGGCAAGAAGGTTTGGTGAACTTGGAGCAAATTTAGTAATCAGTGGAAGACGAAAGGAAGTCCTTGAAGAAGCAGCTCATGAGTTTTCACAACAAAATATTGATGTGTTAACTTGCCCTGGGGATGTACGAAAAATTGAGGATGTTGAATCTATGTCCAAACAGGCATTAGATAAATTTGGAACAGTTGACGCATTGTTGAATAATGCTGCTGGTAATTTTATTTCTCCAACTGAGATGCTTAGTCAAAATGCTTTTAAGGCCGTAATTGATATTGTGCTTATGGGTACATGGAATTGTACAAGTGTTCTTGGTAAAGAAATGATCAAAAATAAAAAAGGTAATATTTTAAGTATTGTAACAACATACGCCTGGACCGGTTCACCTTTTGTAGTGCCATCTGCAGCTGCAAAAGCAGGTGTTTTAGCAATGACAAGATCACTAGCTGTTGAGTGGGGTAAATATAATATTCGATTTAACGCAATAGCACCAGGGCCTTTCCCCACAAAAGGTGCTTGGTCAAGATTAATGCCGCCAGGATTTGATGATTTTGAAGATGATATGAAAAATAAAATTCCTATGAAACGTTTTGGCGAAAGACACGAATTAGAAAATCTAGCATCCTACTTAATGAGCGATGGTTCTGCATATATCAATGGAGAAGTTGTTACAATTGACGGTGGAGAATGGATTGCGGGAGCAGGAGAATTTTCTGATTTAACTAAATTGCCTGAATCAATGTGGAAAGCAATGGCTGAGCGCAGAAAGAAAAAATAAATGCTCAATTTAGCTAAGAAAACTGCAATAGTTTCTGGAGGATCAAAAGGAATAGGCAAGGCTATTGCTATGAAGCTTTCACAAGCAGGCGCAAATGTTGTTATTTGTAGCAGGAGAAAAGAAAATCTCGATTCTGCGGTTATAGAAGCAGAATCAAATGGATTAACTTTAATACCTATTGAATGCAATACAAGCAATAAAGAATCCATTCAATCCGTTGTAGATCATACAATAGAAAAATTTGATAAAGTTGACGTTTTAGTAAATAACGCAGCGGCAAATCCCTACTATGGACCAATTTTAAATTCTGAAGATTCTCATTGGGATAAAATCTTTGATGTTAATGTTAAAGGCTATTTTAATTTTGCAAAAGCATGTAGTGAGACAATGATTGCCAATAATTCTGGTAAAATTATTAATGTAGCTTCCATAGCAGCTAAAACACCGCTTGAAGGTTTAGGGGTTTATAACATAAGTAAGGCTGCTGTAGTGATGCTCACAAAAGTTTTAGCTAAAGAGCTTGGTGTGCATAATATTAATGTTAACACATTAGCTCCTGGACTCATTAAAACTGATTTCAGTAAAGCGTTATGGGAGAACGAAGATACATATAACAAAATTGTTAAATCTATTCCACAGGGTAAAATGGGATCACCGGATGATATATCAGGAATGGCGCTTTATCTTGCATCTGAAGCATCAGACTTTGTGACAGGGTCAATTTTTACTGTTGATGGTGGGATAACCACCTAAGTCAATCTAAAATCCAATCTGAAAACGATTGAATATTAGAAAAAGTTTTTGAACCTGTGGCTTGAAGTCTTTCTAAATTGTTATGCCCGTTAGAAAGTAGTGCACAATCAATGTTAAGTGCTTTTGAAACGGTAAAGTCTAGCATACTATCACCAACAATAATTGTTTGTTCAAGTGGTATATCAGTATTATTTAATAATTCTCTTCCTTCAAATTCTTTTCCATAGCCTGATGGTGTATTACTTATACCAACCACGTTATCAAGTAGATGTGTAATACCAAAAAAATCTACTTGCTCATTTAGTCGACTTTGAACTGTTGCAGATAATATACTTTGTGTAATTCCCAATTTCTGAAAACGTGCAATGGTATCTTGAGCATAAGGTTGTAAAGCTAGTTTTTTAAACTTTTGTTCAAAGCCTTGATGAAATTCATCATTAGCAATTGTAAAATCCTCTTTTGAAAAATCAAATCCAATGGACTCATAAAAAGTTTTAATTGGGAAAAGAAATTTCTTTCTATATTTGTCTTCTGTCATCTCAGGTAGCTTTCTTTTTTCTAAAGATACATTAAGTAGATCAACGCACAAGGTTAAATCATTGAGTAAAGTTCCATTCCAATCCCAAATTATGTGCTTATATTTCACGGATATGAAAGTAGACAAAATAATTGCATTAATAAAGGAAAGAGTTGGTAGTAATTATGAATTACCTGGATGGAAAAGCCATAGAAAAATGTCTGTAATTCCGATAAATAGTATTACAGAAAAAGCATTTATTCCTCCAAAAGATGCTAAGCAGGCTAGCGTTAGCATCATTTTATTTGAAGAAAATAATCAATTATTTTTTTTGCTAACAAAAAGAACTGATAATGTTGAGCATCATAAAGGCCAAGTATCTTTACCTGGGGGAGCTATTGATAAAAATGAAACTGCACAAAATGCTTCACTTAGAGAGACAAACGAAGAAATTGGGATTGATTCTTCAACCTTAAAAAGCTTAGGACAACTTTCTAGCCTTTATACACCAGTATCGTATTTTAATATCCATGTTTTTTTATGGTATTCAAAGATTCAGCCTCAAATAAAAATTAATAATAGCGAAGTTGATCAGGTTTATAAGGTTAGTCTTGATGAATTACTTGATAATAATTTAGTTTCAAAAACACCAATTAATAGTTCTGGTTTTAAAATAAATGTTCCAGCTTTTCATTTTAATGAATGTATTTGTTGGGGTGCAACTGCAATGATTATTACAGAACTTAAAGATATCATTAACGAATCTTAGCTATGTTTTTTTAGGATTAGACGCTCTTTTCCAAAAATACGAAACTAGGGTTAAAGTTAGTAACCAGCTTAAAAGCTCAGTAGAGGTTGGATTGCCATTGTATCCAAAAAAACCTTTGAATAATTGTCCTATTGCACCCTTATCACTTAACAGTGGTTTAGGAGTTCCATTATTATCAATATTAAAGCCAAAAATGGGACCTTTATCATTAACATTCCATATTTCCATTTGCTTCATTTCATCTTTTGTGTAAAATGCTTCTTCAAATTCATGAACACCATACGCAACTAACCCAGCGCACACAAAAATGAGTAATATAGATGTAACATTAAAGAACTGTTTCAAAGGAACCCTTTTCCCTTGAACGAAGATTGCGTAACCAATCATAAGTGCAACAATAGATCCTAAAATTGAACCACTAATGGAAAGACCACTTGATTGAATCAAAATAGCATACATGAAAAGCACAACTTCAACACCTTCTCTGAAAATTGCAAAAAACGTTAATGCAAAAAGACCTAAAGAAACATTCTTATCTTTTTCAATAATGTCTGAGGCTTCTTTTTCTAAACTAGCAGCTACATTTTTATTTCTTCCCATCCATATAATCATTGTAGAAAGCAAAAAAGCGGCAATTAACATTGTTGTTCCTTCAAATAATGCAGCCTGTTTCCCTTCAAAGCCTCCATATAAAATTTGAAATACAACGGCAAAGATTCCAGTAGCGATAAATGATGCAATTATGCCATTAATAATACTTCTTTTTAGATGGTCTCTACCTGTTTTAACAATGAAAGTATACAGTATTCCAACTACAAGAACACCTTCTAGTACTTCTCTAAACATTATTAAAAATTCGCTCATTTTATCCCCTTTTGAGATTTGGTCTCAATATTAGAATTGTAATATATGCACAATTTACAATTCATCCAAGACAGTTAATTTCTATTTAAAGAAATTACTCAACAATCATATAGCCACGCATTGATCCTGCATGAGCAATATATGTACATACATACAAATATTTACCTGGCTTTTTCGGCGCGTCAAATTCGATAGCAGTTTCTTCTTGCTTATCTATTAATATAGATTTTGCTAGAATTCTATTATCGTCAGGTGCATCTCCGCCAAAGTAGCTTTCAGCTAATTTTATAATCTCTGGAGCAGCTGCTTCATCTTTAAAAATGACAATATTATGTTGCATTTCACCCATAAAGTCTAAAGGAGTATTGTTTTTCAAAACAATCTTTACTTTGGAACCTGCTTTAACTGTGAATTCTTCTACATCATATTTCATTTCAGCACCTAAAGATCCGATATTTACTACTTGCGCTTCCTTTGGAGTTCCACCACCGCATGCAATAAATATGAATATTGAAAGTGTTAACAATAACTTGTTATACATTTTTCCCCTCTTTCATTTAAATTTTGGTAATAGCGAATTACTATTTTCCATGTATTTTTTATAATCTGGCCTACTTTGCATCATAGCTTGATCCATAATAGGGCCAGTAATATAATAAAAAATTAACCCCATAATCAATGGACTTAATATAGATCCTGCAATTAATAAGAGATTTTCACTTGATATGCTAAAAGAGAAGATACTAATCCATACAACAAGATCTCCAAAATAATTTGGATGTCTTGAAAATTTCCATAAACCATTTTTGCAAATCTTGCCTTTATTTTTTGGATCTTTTTTAAAAGCTTTTAATTGTAAATCGCTAATTGATTCCCATGCAAAACCAATAAAAAAGATTGTTGAGCAAAACATAGTTTCAATAAATGACAAAGGTTTCTCATTTAAATAACCAAAGTAAATAGATACACCTACTAAGGTGCATAAACTTCCTTGAAGTAGAAAAACTCTAATAAAACTGTGCCACCAATAGTTTTTTCCGCTTTCATTTCTCCATTCAACATATCTAAAATCTTCTCCATGACCAATATTTCGAAATCCAATGTGAGATGCTAATCTTATTGCCCACAGTGATACAAGAAAAAGTATAAACAATGATCTTTCAGAATAAACTTGATCCATTGATATAAGAAGTGAAGAACCAAGAACTATAAATGCAGGTCCCCAAAAAATATCTACGATACTTGCATCTTTAACAAGCAAGCTAATAATCCATAGGAAAGTCATAAATGCAATTACAGATCCAAACCCAATCAATAAATAATGATTGGCAAGGGTCTGATTGTCTGGAGTAGAAATATATGATAAAATCACTATAAGTGATATTGTAATACAATTCATGATAACTATTCTTTTCATTTTAGTACCTCAGTATTTCAATATTATTACCAGATCTATCTTTTATGTAGACAGATACAGAACCATCTCTATGGGTTACAGGTTTACCGTAATCCTCTACGTTATCCTTCAAAATTGCAAAGTGAAACGGGTGTTGATCTGGCAGGACTAATGCTAGTTTAACATTTTCAAATTCAAGCATCGCCCAAGAACTATCTTGATACAAAATACTGCATTTAAAATTTTCAGTATACCAATTAACTGATTTTTTAATATCATCTGTGCAAATAGCTACATGATCTAATATGTCTTTTTTCATTTTTACCTTTTTTAATTGAATTTTAAAATTTTGATAGTGAAAATTAATAAAACAATACGTATTTTGATAATACTATGAATGATAAAATTCCAATTTTTCCGCTTCCTTTAGTTCTACTTCCGGGTGAAAAGCTGCCGTTACACATTTTCGAAGCGAAGTACAAGAAGATGGTTGAATATTGCTTAAAACACAATCAAAAGTTTGGTATTGTTAATTCAAGAAATAATGATACTCTATCAATTGGATGCACAGCTGAAATTACCCAAATCACTGCAGCTGAAGGCGACACGGGAGAATATGATATTCTTGTAACAGGCGTCGAAAGATTTATAGTAAAAAGTTATAACTACTCGAAAGACTATAAACAAGCTTACGTAAAAACTTGGCAGGATATTGATGATTCAATAGATGAAACATTACTCCAAGAAACTAATGTCTTTCTTTATGAAGTATTAATGAAATTAGGTGCTTCCTCAAAAATTGCCCAAATAAGTATGCCTAAAGCTGCATTCGAAATTGCATCCATGCTAGATTTAGATAAGCGAGCAAAAAAAATGTTATTAAAAAGTCAATCGGAAAAGGATAGACTAGTCATTCTTAAAAGAATTTTAAAGAAAGCTATTGTAAAGATTGATTATGATGATCCTGCCAAAGTTGGATATCACAACTATTCTCAGTTTGAAGCCTAGGCGCTTTTATTTTTATTTCTAGTTATCAGATTAATAAAATCATCAATTATTACATATGAAACTGGAACAAGAAGAAGTATTACAAAAGTTGCAAATAAAATTCCTATTCCTAACGAAATTGCCATTGGTTTGAGGAAAAGAACTTGCGTTGACTGATTAAATAACAAGGGTGCAATTCCCAAGAAAGTTGTAAGAGATGTAAGTATAACTGGTCTAAATCTTGATCGAACTGCATCGATTACTGCTGTCAGGGTATCATCACCATTTTCTTTAGCTCTATTTACAAAAACAACTAAAAGTAAACTATCATTTACCACAACACCGGAAAGAGCTACTACACCCAATAGAGACAAAACTGACATCGGCTGAAAAAGAATTAAATGCCCAATAATTGCACCAACCATTCCAAATGGAATAGCTGAAAGAATTATTAACGGCTTGAAATATGATTTTAAAGGAATTGCTAAGAGAACAAAAATGGTAAAAATTGCTATCAGAAATTTTACAAAAATATCTTGAAGTTGTTCAGCTTGCTCTGCTGGTTCTCCAGCTAGGGAAAAAGATACTCCTGGTTCTTTATCTAAGATATTTTTCAAACTATTTATTGGATTTCCTTCTGGGCCAATCATTGTAGATAATATCATTGAGGATGTATTTTTACTTATGTCAACATCAGAGGTAACCTCTACGACCCTTTTACCGTCAATTCTTTTAATTGCAGATTTTCCAGGTATCTCTTTTACTTTTGCAACAGCATATAGTGGTATTTTGATGCCATTATTTGTTCTAATTCTTAAATTTTCAAGTGTTCGTGAATTATCTCGCTCATTTTTTGTTAGTTTTAGCATAACTTTGATATCATCATCTTGGCGTTGTATTCTTTGAACTTCTTCTCCATAGAATGCTTGTCTTACTTGGTTTGCTATTACAGCTGTAGTAAGTCCATATGATTCTGCTGCGGGTAGTAGCTCTATTTGTAGTTCGCTTTTACCAATTTTATCAGAATCATTTAAATCATATATACCAGAATAATTACTAAGAAGTGATTTAGTATCTTTAACTACTCGATTTAAATCGCCAAAGTTATTACCTAAAAATTCAAAATGAATTGGTTTTCCAGCACTAAAGATATTTGCACTAAAATTCAATCTTTCAACACCAGGAATAACTCCAACTCTTTCTCTTAAAATATTAATAATATCATAAGCACCAGTTAATCCCCATCTACTATCAGCAGGGGTTAATATAACTACGATTTCACCAAGATGAGGAGTAGAGCTGGCTTTAAGTACTGGTCCAGTTGGACTGCTTTCTGCTTCTTGTGCACTAAAATACTGATCACCTATAGTTGTCATAACGTGGGATATTATTTTTCTATTATTTTCCGAATTCAATTCATTTTTAAGTTTTAAAGCTTCTGTCTCAACCATTTTTGTCACATTCTCTGTTATATTAATTGGCGTTCCTTCCGGAAGATCAATAACAATTGCAATTTCTTCAGCTTCTAGTACTGGGAAAAACTGCCATTTAACCCATCCGCCGGCAAGTAATGAAAATGAAACAAGTAGTACACCTACAAAAATTGAAACAGTTTGATAACGATTTTTGATAGATTTTTGCACCAAGGGAAGCCAACTATTGTCGACAAAAGTATATAATTTTTCCGAGAAATAATTTCTTGCAGATTTTAGGACGTTTCCAAATTTTACAAAACGATACTGAAACCATTCGCCAGCATGATTTAAATGTGCAGGTAAAATTGTTGTTGATTCTATAAGTGAAAAAACTAAAATAGGAATAGCTGTTAAAGGAAATGTCCTCCATATTGGTCCAGTATCTCCTGCTAAATCAAGCATAGGCGCAAAAACAACTATTGTTGTTAAAATTCCAAAAAATACTGGAAGCATAACTTCCATAGTACCCTTTACGGTGGAAGTAAAATTATCTTCATTGAGCTTTATTCTTCGACGAAATACATTTTCACCAACAATAATGGCATCATCAACCACAATTCCAAGTACAACTATAAACATAAAAGTTGATAATACATTTATTGTAACTCCTAAAAATGGTAGTAATAATAATGCACCTCCAAAAGATATAGGAATACCCATAGCAACCCAAAAAGCAACTGATGGCCTTAAAAACATAGTCAAAAGAATCAAAACTAAGCACATTCCAATTGCAAAATTTTTGTATAAAATATTTATTCTATCCTCAAGAAATCTTGCTTGATCATACCAATAATCAATTTGAATATTTTCGGGCATATCATTTTTTTTATTTTTTACAAAATTCCTTAGTTGATTGGCAGCATCTAAAACATCTTGGTCACCAACTAGATTTACACTTATAAACATTGCTTTAGTACCATTCCATTTGAAAAATTTATCAACGTCTTCAAAAGTATCTTTAATAATTGCAACGTCTTTCAAGAGCAGAGTGCTACCATTTGCATTTGTTCTAATTACAATATTTTCAAATTCATCGCCTTTGTATGACTGGCCAACTGTTCTTATAAGTAGGTCACCTTTAGTGCTAGAGATAACACCACCAGGTAAATCGATTGAGCCCATATTTATAGCAAATGCAATCTCATCAAAAGTAAGATTATATTTTTCTAAATTATTTTCAGAAATTTCAATGGATATTTCTTTATTTCTATTTCCATTAATTTCTGTAAACGAAACTTCACTAAGATTTTTTATTTCATCATTAATACTTTTTGTAACACTAAGTAAAACGTTTTCATCTACATCACCATGAATAACAACATCCAGAACTTTTTCGGTTATTTCAAGTTTCTTGACAATAGGCTCTTCGCTATTTTCTGGAAATGTGGTTATTCCATCAACAATAGTTTTGATTTCTTCAAAAGTGTTATCAAAATCTGCACTAGCGAATATTCTAACTCCTACATATCCACCACCTTCTAAAGAATTTGAATTTATTTTTTTTATTCCTGAAACACCTTCGAGTCTATCTTCAATTTTTGAAGAAATTGAAGCTTCAACTTCTGAAGCAGAAGCTCCAGGGTATGGTACTATAATCGTTACTGCTTTGGGATCTGGTACCGGGAAGAATTCAGCTTTTATTGAGGGGTATGATACAAAAAATCCACCAACTATTAAAAAAAACATAAATAGGTTTGCAGGAACACTATTATTAACAAACCAAGTAACTATACTGCGCATTATTTATAAACTGGGTTAACTTTAATTCCGTTCGAAGCTGTAGAAAGTTTTGAAGTAACAATCCTCTCCCCAGCTTTTAATCCATCCTTAATAATCACAAATTCACTATATTTTTTTAAAATGGTTAATTCTCTTAACTCGAGTTGATTATCTTTGTCAACAATATATACTTCATTGTCTTCTGAAATAGAATTAATTGGAATTTCAAAAATATTTTTTAATGTAATGCCATCAATTTTTGCTTCAACAAAAAGGCCAATAGGAAGATTAGGTTTATCTGATTCAATAAAGTCGTTTTTAAAGACCGCTATAAGATTAATCATTCTTGTTACAGGATCTATAACCCCGTCAACTCTCTCAAGTTTACCTTTCCAAGATTGAGTTTTTCCTTTGTAAAAACTTTCGATTACTACCGATGCTTGTTCACTTGGATTAAGTTTTCTTCCATCCATTGGAATACTTAAAAATTGTAAATCATTGTCTTTCACAGCTAATGTAATTTCAATTTCACTTGATGTATACATTGCTCCAACTGGTTGACCAGGAATAATAGTAGTCCCCAGGTCAATATTAACATTTTGAATTCTTCCAGCATATGGAGCAATAATCTCGGTTTTATTTAATTTTTTTGCTGCAGAACTTACTTGTGCTTTTGCAACCTCTAAGAAAGCTTCTGCTTGTTTCAATTGTGGTTTTTTGAGAGTCAAATCACTTGCAACTCCATCACCAATTTTATCCCAAGCTTCTTTTGCAACTTCAGCTTCGGCTAATTGTAGAGAATATTGAACTTCAGCATTCGCCAATTGTAATAAGGCATTTTTGTATTGAAGTTGTAAATCTGTGTCATCAATTTTTGCTAAAATTTCACCTTCAATAACTGATGCACCTTCTGCAAACTTTTTTGAACGATAAATAACTTCCCCACCTACTTCTGCAGTTAACACTGTTTGAGTAAGGGGGGTTGTTGTACCATTTGAACTTATTTGAACTTGAAAATCTTTTGGTGTTAAAATTTCAATAATAACATCTGGTGGAGGTAATTCTTCAACTGGATCAGGCTGAACTTGTCCTAGAAACCAGAGCAAATACGATAAAGCAAATGCTCCCAATAAAATAAATAAAGGTTTTAATTTTTTAATCATTTGTTATGTTAAACCCTCCGCCAAGAGCTAAAATTAAATTTATTCTTTGTTCTATGCGAACTTTTTCTAATCGAGCTTTTAAATCAAGATTATCATAAAGTGCATTATTGGCATTAATAGCATCTTCAAATGATGAAGATCCTTTCGTGAATCCATCAAAAGTTGTATTGTAAATATTTTCAGATAAAATAATATTTTCATTAATTATTTCTAAAGCTTGATTTGAAGTCAAGTCAGATTCAAATCCACTTTCTATTTCTTTATATGCAGTTAACAGAGCATTAACAAAATCAAGCATTGCAATTTCCCTGTTAGATTTAGCCAACCTTTTATTTGCAATAAGTTTTCCTGCATTAAATACTGGCATAAAAACGTTTAATCCTCTATTCCATACTGAAAAATCTTCATTCGTTAAGTCTTCTAAATCATTTGACGAGCTTCCATAGCTTCCACTAAGACTGAATGTTGGGAATAAAGTAAGAAGCGCTTGTCTGTCTAATGCTTTATTAGCAAGTAGATTATATTGTTGAGCAATTAGATCTGGTCTTCTTTTTACAATATCTGCAGGAAGAGTATTTGGAATACTTGGTAATTTTTTAGGAAAATTATTATTAACTAAAAATTCTGTTGAAGGATAGTCTTTTACAAGTAGTCTAGCTTCTCTTTTAAGAGAATTGACCATTAAAAGTTTGTTATTATAATCAGATTTTGTAGCATTAAATATTATTTTTGATTGTTGATACGCTTGTATGGAAATACTCCCTTTGTTGTAGCGTAAAGAGTATAACTCAAAAATAGTTTCTGCATTCTTAAGTTTTTTTGATGCGTTGTTTAAAACTTGCTCTGCTTCTATTATTGCAAAGTAAAGTTTAGATGCTTCAGCAGTAAGTGAAAGCTTAAGGAAATCTTCAAAATACTTAGCAGATAAATATTGTTGTTTAGTTGCAATTCTTCCTTGACGAAGTTTACCCCATAAATCAATTTCCCATTGAGTACCAAGAGATAAGTTATAATTTTCTTGAGTGAATACAGTTACTTCATCTGATGATTGACCTAATAAGGCTGAAAATACTGTGGGGATACCAGCAGTATTCTGTTCTGATTCTACGACACCACTACTTATAGAAATTGAAGGCAATAAGCTACCTGTTGCTATAACTGAAGCTTGCTTGGCTTTTCTAGTATTAAGCATTGCTTTTTCGAGATTAATATTTTCATCCATGAATTCAACCACAAATGAATTAAGATTATCATCATTAAAAATATTCCACCATTTTTGATCAAAATCTAAATTCTGTGAAATATTAACCTCCCATTTCTCAGGAACATCAAAATCTACGACTTGATTGGGTTCAATTGGTTTTTGTGATGCACAACCAAAAATAAATAATGTAATTAAAAGAATAATTCTACTCATTTTATTTACTCATGAGGTTTTCTGAAATTTTGAATAAAGATAATAAACTTATCGACCAAGCTATGCTTATAAAACCATAAGATAGATAAGTATCTTCAACTATTGCTGCACCAATGCCTTCCCCAGCAATATATGCTAAAGGTGCTAGTAATCCATAGAAACAAATCAGTGTATATTTACCAATCAAAAATTTCATCACATGATTTATCTGAGCTGTAAAACCTGCCCACATACAAATTATCCATAGCGGTGCTAGATTTGGCGCGAAATCTAACGTACCGTTGTATTGCACAAACCCAAGTAAAGAAAAAGTGGAGTCCACAACCAGTCCAAGAATGATAGATATGATTATCAATTGGATTTCTTGTTTTAAATGATCTGTAACAATTGAGAAATGTAATAATAAAAAAATAAAGGTAGGTATAATGGCAATAATTGGATTTCCTTGCGCACCGCTGTATACACATGAAAACCAAACAATAGTGAATCCAACATAATTAATTAATATGTTTGATTTTGAAAGAATGTAATTAATCATTATTTGAATTTATCTTGAATAGTTTTAAATCTGAAATTAAAGATTTGCTCTATTTGAGGCTTAATGAGGACTGGATGTACAATTTTTCTAAACGCTTGGATGGGTAGAGCATAAGTAATTTCATCAATGATTAGTACACCACCTTCAACTTCTTTGAATGAATGCCTATGGTGCCAATAGCTATAAGGACCTTTTAATTGTTCATCAACAAAATATTCGTTTTTCTTATAGCTTGTAATCATTGTTCTCCATCGCATTGGAACTCCCATAATTTTGACAGTATAATCGATTATAGCACCTTCTTTCATTTCAATTGGAGATGGTGTTATAATATTAAAACCCATTGATGTTGGAGTAATTTTTTCAAGGTTTTCAGGTCTGGAAAAAAATTCAAAAACAGTATCCATATCACTTGGTACAAATTGTTCTTTATAGAAAGTATAAATTTTAGGTTGTCTTAAGAACGAACCAATAAATACAATGAAAAGTACAACTAATACTAAAAGTAATATATTTTTTTTATCCAAATTCATAACTGAAAGTGGCTCTGGACGGAATTGAACCGCCGACACAAGGATTTTCAGTCCTCTGCTCTACCAACTGAGCTACAGAGCCTATAAAATGTTCGAAAAGCTAAGCAATATTAGTTATTTAAAAAACACATAAATATTTCTTAGTTTAAGAAGTGAAAAAAATTGTTATAGCTTCTTCAAATAAACACAAAATATCTGAAATTTCTACAAAGATTCAACCGTTTTTTGATAATATTCTATGTTTAAAAGATTTTCCTGAAATTGGAGAAATAATTGAAGATGGAAACACTATCGAAGAAAATTCGTTTATAAAGTCAAGGGCTTGCTTCAATTTCAGTAAAATTGCTTCAGTTGCAGATGATACAATTTTAGAAGTTGATGCTTTAAACGGAGATCCTGGACTATATACTGCAAGATATGCAGGAAATAAAGCTACTTATGAAGACAATATGCAAAAACTATTACAAAACTTAGAAGGTGTTGAAAGTCACCTACGAACAGCAAGGTTTCGTACAATAATATCATATGTTGATGGAATTAATGATTTTCATGTGGAAGGCGTTTTAGAGGGCAAAATTACAAAGAGTAAAGTTGGAAGTAATGGTTTCGGATATGATCCAATTTTCTTTTCTGAAAAGTTTAATATGACACTTGCTCAAATGAATAATGAACAAAAAAATAAAATTAGTCACAGAGGACTAGCTATTAAGAAGTTTATGACAAAAATTAGAGACTTATAATAAATGAAGAAGCTGATCATATTTGTTTGTTTGATTGGAGTTCTTTTTAGCAATACCATTGTAAAAGAAATTACGTTTGATCCTTTCATCAATTCTAAAAAAACAAATTATTCACTCAGTGATATATCAAATTATCCTATAGGAATCTTCAAAGTTGATAAAAAATTTTTAGAATATAATGTTTCTTTTAATTCATCTTTTGATAAAATCATAATAAATGAAAAAATATTAAATACAAATACCTCACTTCCTTATGTCTCAACTTTTGATAATTATATTAATTTTTTAATTTCTTCAAATCAGAAATTTAACCTTTCTAAACCTTTTTCTATAGCTGCATCAGATACTACCATCGATAAAAAAACAGACAGATTTATGCAGATTGCAGATATAGATTTAGGTGCTTTGGGAAGAGCATCTTTAAGGGTTCAAGGTAACATTAATTTATCAGGTAAGTTAGTCAATCAAGATCAAGAGCTAGTACGCTCCTCTTACAGGGAACAAGAAAAAACAAATTTTAAATTTGATCAAAAGCAGCAACTTAATGTACAGGGAAAAGTTGGAGAACGTATCACTGTATCTTTAGATCAAAATTCAGAACGTGATTTTGATTGGGAAAATACTATTCGAGTTGATTATCAGGGAGAAGAGGATGATATTTTACAAAGACTGGAGATGGGAAATATTTCTTTGTCATTACCTTCAACAGAATTTGTAACTTTTTCTGGGAAAAATAATGGCTTATTTGGGGTTAAGGCATTATCAAAGCTTGGACCAGTAAACATTACTAGTATTGCTTCTTTAGAAAAGACCAAAAAACAGTCTCAAAGATACAGAGGAACTTCAGAATTAAAAGAAAATCAAATTCAAGATTATGACTATAAAAAAAATCTTTACTTCTTCATTCATGAATGGTTTAGAAATGGTTCAACTGACACAATTGATGAAAGTGGTTTTACTCTAGCAATACCATCTTATTATCCTCTTGTAAATGGTTTACACCCAATTGGAAATGTTGTTGTTAAAAACTTTGAATTATATAAGATTGATGCATCAAATAATCCACAAGCAGATCCTGGAATTGCCTATATAAATCCTAATAATACATCAGAATTTGCGGATGAAAGTAAGGAGGGAGCTTTCATTAAATTAGATAGAGGTTCAGATTATAGTATCAATGAAGATTTAGGATTTATAAGAATGCAAAGTTCTTTACAGAATGAAATCATTGCTGCTCATTATCAACTTGCAGATAGAAATACAGGACAAATAATCGTTCAAATAGGTGAAGGAGTTTCTATTGAAAATCCAACGTTAACTCTTAAAATGATTAAAGCTCAATCATCACATCCAAATCATCCAGCATGGGATTTAATGTTTAAAAATGTTTATTCAATGGGTTCAACCAATGTTGATTCCCAGAGTCTTGAAGTAAATATTACTGATAATTTTTCAACGCCAGTAAGCGATAGAACTGAAAATGGTAGCACATTCTTAAATCTTTTTGGATTAGATAGTTTTAATCAATCAGGAGCCTCATCACCTGATGAAGTCATTGATTACAATAACCCAAATATAGTTAATTTAGTAACT
>Ga0208390_1000063_pt1 | contig 30125 bp, 26 predicted proteins | sample Knorr_S7_td_Surf_FD_185594 | JGI IMG/M metagenome (GOLD analysis project Ga0208390, IMG submission 185594) | Marine microbial communities from Southern Atlantic Ocean transect - Knorr_S7_td_SurfaceA_ad_6m_LV_A (SPAdes) (version 2) | ecosystem: Environmental > Aquatic > Marine > Oceanic | place...
TGCATCAAGCATTGGACTTGCAACAATACCATATCGGTCATGATTGATTACTAAGTTTTTTTCAATGATATCACCAACTCTTCCCGGAACAACGATGCCCATACCTTTAGCTACTACTCCAAACCGGTTTGTAGGAGCTTCATAGTTATTATTGTCAATTACAAGGTTTCCAACAATTGTTGTTTCCCTACCTGGAGGGTTGAGTTCCGAATCAAGAGTATTTGGCACAATACCTGACATATTATTTCGCCAAATATTATTGTAAAGATAAAGATGACCTCCTGCGTTGGTTCCTGAATATCCCAATGCATTACCCTCTACTACATTATCGTAGATTAGAGAATTACATGGGTAGCATTGACCGATATAAATTCCACTATCTGGGTGACCAGAGGCGTATATATTATCAAATACACCGTCAGTCGAATTAAATGCATAAACACCATAATCTCCATTGTTGTAAACAGTTAAATAGGACCCTTTAAATCCTTTTGCGGTATTCCAATACACGCCATTTAGTGTAAAATTTCTCACAGATAAATTTTCAACTGTTACACCGTCAGTATCATAGATTTGTATTCCATTTTCACTCATAAATTGACCATCTATTATTACTTTGTTTCGATCAGTACCCCTCAGTGTTAAATATGAAGTAGTGACAGTTATACTTTCGTTATAAACTCCAGAATTAATCAGAATCAAGTCTCCTTCTTTTGCGACATCAACAGCATCTTGAATTTTTGTAAATTCTTTTCCTTCCCCAACATTTAAAACATTCTCACTTAAAGTCACTACAACTTTTTTAGGCTCAACAGCATAATCAACATCACCTACAATGACCGTTCCAACCATTCCTTTGTTGTTAGTTCCATGGTATGGGCAATAATATTCATAAATTCCAGGCTCATTGAATGTATGTTCATATTGATCACCTTTTGTAATAATTCCGTACTCAAAATAGTCTGATGATATCGCCTGCCAGGAACCATCACTTGCAATTACATTATGGTCATTTGCTCCACCAGATTCCCAAATTACTGTCGTACCAGGCTCAACTCTAATTATTTTAGGAGAGAATTCATCGTCAACTACTCTAACAACTTGTGGATCCAAGTTAGCAGATTCCTCACCTCCACATGCGATAATAAGCATGAAAAAAGACAAAAAAAGTATGCGCAGAAAATTATGCATACTAAATTTTACCTAGCTCTATTTGCAGATTCCATCTAAAAAAAATTAAGCCTGAATCCAATCTTCGGGATTATCATCGACAAAAAAGTCAGATACTAGCTTTGCTTCTGGATTTACTGCGTATCTTTCAAAATCAGTAACACCTTCTTCTTCAAGGACATCTTGATCTAAAAAGAAATTACCAGTACATGATGCAGAGTCTCTTTTAAGAACAGCATATGCTGCATCAGCATATATTGATGGCATTCTAGAACCTTGTACTAATTCTGCTCCAATTACATTTCTTACAGCTGCTGTGTCAAGTGAGGTTCTTGGCCAGAGACAATTAGACGCTACATTATGCTTTGCGAGTTCCTCAGCTAGACCATGAGCAACAAGCGACATTCCATATTTTGCGGTTGTGTAAGCAAGGGTCATTCCGAACCACTTCCGAGCTATATCTAAAGGAGGTGAGAGTGTTAAAATATGTGCGTTATCTCCTTTAATGAGATGTGGTATACATTTTTGGCTCAACATAAAAGTACCTCTTACATTAATGTTATGCATCAAGTCATATCTTTTCATAGGTGTATTTACAGTATCAGTAAGATGTATAGCGCTTGCGTTATTAATGCATATGTCTATACCACCAAACTTACTTGCTGTTTCCTCAACAGCAGCCTCTACTTGATCTTCAAATCTAATATCACAAACTATTGGAAGTGGATTGCCTCCAACTTCCTTAATTTCATCTGCAGCTGTAAAGATTGTTCCTGGGAGTGTTGGATGTGGTTCTGTAGTTTTCGCTAAAATTGCAACATTTGCTCCATCTTTGCCAAGTGCCTTTGCAATCTCAAGACCAACTCCACGAGAGCCTCCGCTCATAATTATTGTTTTATTTTTAAAGTATGTCATTTGTATATTCTATTAAAAATGCGTAATTTCTGTAGAGTCTTTTGTCGAAAGTACATTCGTCTTAGTACCTACAGTAAAATATTTGATTTTATTCGATTACAAGATTGGCTTTTATATTAATTTTGGCTTGCCGCAACACTTGCAATGATAATTATTAAAGTTATCACACCTGCGGATGCAATTAAAACTTCATTTCTGGTAATTTTTATTTTTGGTGCTGAACTCATCACACTCGCAAATAACAGTATTGCGGCTGAAATTATTAAGGCAAACAAAGGTGCGTAATCATGAAAGTTAAGGAAAACTTGAGCAATCGCAACGGATATGACTCCACCTACAACAATAGCCCCTAATGGAATAACAATAGAACCAACAATCCTATTTCTAATTTTATTAGCTTCGGTATTTTCATCACTCTCTAATCCTTTAGGAACTCCTAAAATCATTGAAAGTACTGAAATTGCTGCTTGTATGATTGTTGATAAAATCACTATTCTCCAAAATGCTCCTCCAACGCTAATAAGGTTTGTGACAGGATCTTCGGGTAAAATTCCTAAAATTGTTTGACCGACACTATTTACAATATAAAAAGCTGATGAGGAGCCAAACACAAGACCTAGTCCGACACCAGTGTATATAGATTCCCTATCATTTGTTAGCACCCCAAAACCCTCATAATTAGTTTCTAGAAATTTTTTGATATTTAAGGAATTTAATGCCCCAATAAACGCAGTTGTTAATGAAACAATAAGTACAAAAGAAACAGTGCTATATTCTGCAATTAGTTTTTGGGTTTCAGCTTCTAAAATTAAACCATCATAAAGAAAAGAACTTGCAAGCAGTCCTTGAATGAACCCTGCTAAAACTCCAAAACCGAGTCCATACTTTATAGACTTTAAAATTTTTTGACTTATAGAAACGGGTGGAGGTGCATCGTCAACTATAACAGTAGCTATAGCACTGATTTCTTCAGCCTGTATTTCAAGAGGTAATTCTTCAACAATCTCTTCTGTTTCATTTTCTATAACTTGATTTTCAACATCTGCCTCTGTTTTTTCAACGGTAGTCACTTCTGAAACAGGGGTCGGTATAGAATCACCACCACTCCAGTTATTTAATATATCATCTGAAGACACGCCAGTTGCTTCAGCCCTAGCTTGAATAGATCTAGATAATAAATCTAGTGGTATACCACTAGAGCTACTAAGCTGTTCTAATTTTTGTCCATCCATAATAAATCTATATAATTCTAATCAGTTGAACTATTTCTAACGACATCATCAAACGTTTTTTCATTTTGATACCATTTCATCCATATAACTAAAATAGAAATCCAGAGTATTATGCCTCCTCCAAGTTTGAGTATTAATCCTGCAAGTGTTTGATCGTTAATGACAGATATGTTGTAAATATTTTCGACATCTACATAAGCGCTGTAAAGAGGCTCTGTCCCAAAAGCAAGAAAACTTGCGGGAATTGTTGGAAGTAGTGATTGAAGAAACAAGTATCCTATTTTTGCAGCTGAATTCATAGGTTTAATTTCATCATTAAAACCAATAACAGGAATCCACATATTCAGCGAGACCAGAAGCATCACAGAATGTATTAGAAAATGGAATAATGTATTTGTTACCATCAGATTTACAACTGTAGACCAATGCATTCCAACCATTACAAAATTGAACAAGAAAAATGCAACAATAGGTTTTGCAGTTATTTTAAGTACTGATATTAGAGGCTTTACAGACACTAACTTTTTCATTTCTCTATGCATACCCATAAGCAATAAAGGTGGAGATACAAGAGCTAAGACTAAGTGTTCAGCTGAATGAACAGAAAACAAATATCTTTCACCAATGTCGTGAATTGGATAATCTGTAAAAGCCCAAAGGATTAGTAAACCTGAATACCACAACTTTCTTTTATCTTTTTTTATTGTTTTGTCTTTAGTTGATAATTCAAAAAATATAACTAATGAAACTATCAATGCCCAAACATCATAATGTGGATGAAATGGTAAATTTTCCATAATATTTTAAGAAAAGTTAGCTGATGCACGCTCTATCATTACAATTGCAAATAACACTAATGCCAATATCATCCCACCAGTAAAGAATCTGTTGACCATTTTATTTTCAAATCTAAGGTGCATAAACCATCCGACAACAATTATGAATTTTCCAACAGCTAGAATTATCAATATAGGATCAGTAAAAACCCCTACAATATCCTCTGTATAATATAAAGCTATTTCAATCGCGGTTAGTATTCCAAGTACAATTGCAATTTGTACATATTTTTTTGGAGTGGGGTGATCTATGTGATTTTCGGACATTTTAAATTAAATAAACTACTGTAAATAATACTATCCAGACAATATCAACAAAATGCCAGTAAAGGGCTACAAACTCAAGATTCATCCCACCCTCTAAAGTAAGGCCTTTTTGTCTTTGTCCAATACCCCAAAGAGCAAGGAGGAGGACCACGCCAATGAATACATGAAGTCCGTGAAAACCAGTAAGAACATAAAAAGTTGAACTGAAAATATTTGTAGAAAGCTCAAAACCTTTATGGTAAAACTCTGTAAATTCGTAAATTTGTCCTGCTAAAAATACCGCACCTAACATCGCGGTTGCTAAAAGCCAAACTCTTGTTTTTTCTTGATCGTTCGCTTCCAGAGCATTGTGAGCCAAAACCATAGTCAAAGAACTCATGAGAAGTATAAAAGAGCTAATTGAAGTAAATGGTATGTCGTAAACGTCTGTTAATTTGATGCCTGGAAAGTCTCTTCCTTTAAAAATCATAAAGGTAGTAATTAAAGTTCCAAAAAAAAGTATTTCAGTAGAAAGAAATACCCACATGCCAAGTTTTCTGGTTTCTACTCCTGTAGGTTCATGTGGATATGAATGAGAACTACTCATGCTCTAAATCTTCTTCAACCTCTTCTTCTAGTGGTTCCGTTCCCCACCCAAAACCTCCAATTAGAAGAAATAAAGCGCCAATCAAGGCAAGGGGAATAGATTTATAAATTACTGCATAACCTAAAAATGGCAGACCAGCAGCAAGTAAAATAGGGAAATATGAAGGATTGGGCAATACAATATTTTCTGATGGATTTAGACCCTCTTCTTCAAGATCAATAAGCATTTGATCGGCGGACTCTTTCCTTACGGCTCTTCCATCCTCGTCTTCATCATATTTTGAATGCCAAAAGTCATCTAATGATTTCACTTCTGGAGCTTTTGAAAAGTTCCATACAGGTGTTGGTGACGGGATAGTCCACTCTATCGTTCTTGCATCCCAGGGATCAAATGGGGCTTTTTCACCATTTCTTTTTGAAAAAATCCAATTAATCATAAATACAATTATTGAAACTGCAATTATAAAAGCACCGATTGTCACAATGATATTCCAAAATTGAAGATTAGTTTCTTCAGCATAAACCCATGTTCTTCTCACTTGGCCTTGAAGACCTAACCAGTGCATAGGTCCAAAGGTAAGATTAAATCCAATTAACATTAACCAAAAATGAATTTTTCCGAGAGTTTCGTTGTACATTTTGCCCCAAACTTTTGGAAACCAGTAGTAAAGTCCTGAAAAGATTCCAAACAATGCGCCTCCAAAAAGTACATAATGAAAATGTGCAACAATGTAATAAGTATCAGTTTGCTGTGTATCAGCAGGCACTACTGAATGTGTAACACCACTTAATCCACCAATAACAAACATTCCGATAAAACCCAAAGAAAAAAGCATAGGAGTATTAAGTTTGATTTTTCCACCCCAAATAGTACCCAACCAATTAAAGATTTTTACTCCCGTAGGTACCGCTATAACCATTGTTGAAAGTCCAAAACCAGCTTGAGCTACAGGACTAATTGCAGATGCAAACATGTGGTGTGCCCATACTCCAAAACCTATGAATGCAATTCCAAAACCTGCAAAGACAATAGCTGCATAACCGAACAAAGGTTTTCTTGCAAAAGTTGGTAGAACCTCAGAAACTATACCAAACGCTGGAAGAATAAGAATATATACCTCTGGATGACCAAAAAGCCAAAACAAATGTTGCCATAGGACTGGGTCTCCACCTCCTTCTGTGAGGAAGAAAGTAGTGCCAAATTTTCTATCAAATGTTACATAAAAAAGTGCGATTGCAATGATTGGCAAAGAGAATGCAAGTAGGAACGAAACAGCAAAAGTCATCCATGTAAATACTGGCATCCTCATAAATCTCATACCTTTTGTTCTCATGTTGATAATTGTTGTAATGAAATTAAATGCGGATATGAGTGATGCGATTCCTAAAATCTGGAGCCCAATTGCCCAGTAATCCATTGCTGTTCCAGGCGAATATTTCAGTCCAGCGTTTGGTTGATATCCGAACCAGCCACCATTGGGAGCAGATCCAAGCCAACCAACTTCCTCAGCAAGATATCCACCATCTGGAGCTCCTGCAGTTCCAAAAATAAAAGTAGAATAAAGAAAAGCTCCTCCAAATATAAATATCCAAAAAGAAAGAGCGTTAAGCCTTGGAAAGGCAACATCTCTGGCTCCAATCTGAAGAGGAAGCAAATAATTGAAGAAAGCTGCGCTGATTGGCATAATTGCCAAAAAAATCATTGTAGTTCCATGCATCGTAAACATTGCGTTATATTCTGCAGCTGTTAAAAAATTGTTATCAGGCTGTGAAAGCTGAATTCTCAAAATTAACGCCTCAAGACCACCAATTAATAAAAAGAAAAACGCTGCGTAACCATACATTATTCCAATTCTTTTGTGGTCAACAGTTGTTATCCAACTCCAAATACCTGTTTCAGAAGAGGGTCTTTTAAAAATATTACTTTGTTTATTCGGCTCAATTATTTTTGTCATTTAAGTGTCTCCAGATACGCAATTAAAGCATTAATTTCCGATTCAGTCAATTCTAGGTTCGGCATAAATGTACCAGGCTTTAACTCTGCTGGATTAGCCAGCCATTTTGTAAGGTTTTCCGGATTATTTTTCAATGCTGCACCGGCAAAGACATTTCGATTAGCAAAATGGGTTAGATTTGGTGCAATTCTATCACCTTGAACATCCCAAACACCGTTTATTACATGGCATTGTGTACATCCTGCATTCAGATAAACTTGCTGCCCTTCTGCTGCTAAAGATAAATCATCGGAACTAAATGCAGTTGCATCTTTTTGTTGATTTTTTACCCATGCATCAAAATCACTTTGGGACATTGATAAAACTCTTCCGCGCATTTTTGAATGACTTAATCCACAATATTCACCACATTGAGCCCAAAACTCATTTGGTGAATCCGCATGGAGATTAAGATAAGTCGTTTGTCCAGGGACAAGATATCTTTTACCATTTAATTTAGGCACCCAGTAGTTATGAAGAACATCGTTAGACCACATTTCAAGTCTTACTGGTTTGTCTGCTGGAATTACTAGAACGTTCGCAGTGGTTATTCCGTAATCTGGGTATTTATATTCAAACCACCACTGATGACCTATGACTTCAATTTTTAAGGCATTTTCTGGTTCTCTTGCTAAATCAAATATTGTTCTTACTGTTGGTACAGCGATCGCAGCCAATATCAATACAGGTATGACAGTCCATAATATCTCGAGTTTTGTATTTCCATGAATTTGCTTTGGCTCCGGAGAATCAGGTTTTTCTTTATAAACAAAAACTGACAATAGTAATGCACCTTGAACAATCACAAATATTACAACAGCAATCCAGAAAGTTATCCAAAATAATTCATCGATAGATCTTGCATATGGACCCTCGGGACTCAGGGAATCAAGGGGAGCATTTTCAATACAAGCGGAGAGAAAAACTAGTAGTAAATACCTCAAATTCTTTAATTTAAAAATTTTTTTCACAAGCATATTTATATTATCAACAATATTTAAGGATAGCGTTCAAACAATATATAGTGTAATTAAAGTACTATGTCACTATGAAAGCTCAAACAAAAGCAAGTGTTTCAAATTATTTAAAACTTTCTAAATTGAGAATCGTCGAGCTTTTGCTTGTTACAACTGTTCCATCCATGGTTGTTTCCATATATGGCTTTCCTCCTGTTAAATTAGTTTTGTTTACATTGTTGGGTGGGACAGCATTAGCAGTAAGTGCTAACGTTCTAAATCAAATTTTTGAAATCGAAACTGATAAATTAATGGCAAGAACATCTGACAGACCCCTTGTCACTGGAACTATTTCCGTAAAAAATGCATATATATATTCAATTTTCTTGGCACTAACAGGATTTATAATTCTATTCACACAAACAACTCCCATAGCAGCATATATTGCATTAATGGCAAATATTTTTTACTCTTTTATATATACTTTGATTTTAAAACCCAGAACAAATCAAAATATTGTTATTGGGGGTGCAGCTGGAGCTGCCCCTGTTCTTATTGGATGGGCTGCAACAGGAACTGAACTTGATACGGGATCATGGCTTTTATTTTTACTTGTTTTTCTTTGGACTCCTGCTCATTTTTGGGCATTATCAATTGAAAATGTAGAAGACTATAGGGGGGCGGAATTTCCAATGTTGCCAACCCAAGAATCAAAAAAAAGAACATCAATTTTTATTGGTGTTTATTCATGTGCCACTGTAATAACATCTCTTTTAATAGCACCGGTATTACAGCTTGGTTTAATTTATTTATTTTTAGCATTAATTTTTGGAATCTATTTAATGATTAAATCTTATGGTTTGTACTCAAATAAAATAAAACCAATATCATACTTTGTATTTTCTAATACTTATCTAGCGGTAATATTTTTATCTATGATTGCTGACATTCTTTTTACAATAAGGAATACTTAGTCATGGAAGAAATATTTTTTTCAATAACTTATCCTCCAATACCAATTACTAAAGTTGGGCCATTATTTCTCTCCTTACATGGAGTTTTTGCCGCAATTGGATTTTATTTTGGGGCTAGCCATGCTTTAAAACTCTCAGAACAAGACGGTGCCAACTCAATTTTATTCTCTGAGGCGCTATCATGGGCAATCTTTGGAGCTATTCTTGGTGCAAGATTTTTTACTATACCTGCACAATGGTATGCGAATCCAGGGTATGGATTAAGCGATGTTTTTACATTAGCTGGTAGCTATTCAATTATGGGTGGTATGGCAGGGGGAATTATTGCTGCATATCTTAAAATTAGCATTTTTAATAATGAGGACTTTAAACAATATGGAGATTATGCTGCCACAGGATTAATACTCGGGACTGTTATTGGAAGAATTGGCGATCTGGCTATTGTCGAACACCTAGGAAGAGAAACAAGCTTCTTTTTAGGTTATGAGATTAAGCCGGGATATGACGTTGCACCACAACACAATTCTTTAGAATGCATGGAGCCACTGTTAACTTGTGGAACATATCATCACGTTGCACTTTATGACTTAATCCTTGCATTAATTGTTTTCTTTATTTTTAGATCGTTGCAAAAACGTTATGAGTTTGGGAAAGGATCTTGGATTGGTTTATGGGCAATATGGTATGGAACTCAAAGAGCATTTCTAGACACTTTAAGATTTGGAATGGGTGATTCTACAATTGGTGTATTCACCTGGAATCAAATTGGAGGAGCTCTTCTCGCACTTTTAGGATTAATCTTTTTCTTAAAATATAAAAATATTAAAAAAGACTAATAATAAATAGAAGATAAAAAGCTATAAAAGAATACCCAACAACAATGTTTCTTTTAATGACATTTCTTGATAAAAATATTACAAGAAAAGAAACAAAATACATCATAAATAGCTGGTAATCAATTCTTGAAAGAATATTTCCTGGGCTTATCGAAATTGCAACACCACCAACTAATCCAATATTAAAAAGATTTGAACCAAAAATATTTCCAAAAACAATGTCAGGCTTTCTCATCCTCGCTGCTGCTATTGTTCCCGCAACTTCTGGAAGACTAGTACCAATTGCAATAATTGTTGAACCTATTACCAAAGATGAAACGCCAAATGTTTCAGCTAACTCAACTGCATTATCAACCACTAATTGACTTCCATAAAGAGTTGCAGCTAAAGAAAGGAATCCCCTGAGCCATATGTATTTTTTTTCTTCAGTTTTGTAATCTTCTTCTTCAACACTGTCAGCACTTACCATTTTGTAAACTACATAAATGGTTAAAACTAACAGCACAATACCTAAGTACAGTGGAAAGCTACTGAAAAGAACATAAGTTGATACAAATACAGTAGTGAGGATTGCCATCCAAACTGGACTAAGTTGATTGAGCTTAATTTTCTCATCAAAGTCCTTTGGAATTGCAAGATACAAAACTGCTACTACAAGTAATGAATTTGCAATATTTGAACCTACTATATTTCCAATTCCCAAATCCAAATCTCCATTTAATGCAGCTCCCGTACTGGCAAACAATTCTGGTGCAGATGTACCAAATCCAATAAATGTTGCACCTATGATAGAGCTGGGAATTTTGAATTTTAGAGCGATTTGTACGGCAGAATCAACCATTTCATCTGCACCCTTTACTAAAAAAATTAATCCTACTACAAATCCAAATATGAGAATTAATATATCCATGTCTTGCTGTCTATTCTTTTGAATCTCTCCATGCAATCCACTCTTTTACTAAAGATAAATCATATCCTGGTCCATTAACGGCTAAAGTTACTTCAGTAGCTCCAGCTTCCAACAGATCATCGGCAAGATCAATTCTTTTAATATCAATTCCAATTGATCTTTGTATTTCATTTGGATCTCTTCCTACTTCAGAACACCAATTATTTAAAACTGAATTTTTGTGTGCTACAGTTTCAATGCCACTTCTCTCTTCTGTTTTCGTTGCAAATCCATGCCAAATATCTGCATACTGTGCGACTAATCTAAGAGTCACTTTTTCTCCACCACCTCCGATTAGTATGGGTATCTTTCTTGTAGGCTGGGGATCTAATTTACCCATCCTTTTAACAATTCTCTCCAACGATTTTTCTAGTTCTTTGAGCCTCCATATTGCTGTGCCAAACTCATAACCATACTCTTCATAATCTTGTTCAAACCAACCCGAGCCAATTCCAAGAACTACCCGCCCATCAGATATGTGGTCAACTGTTCTAGCCATATCAGCTAGTAGTTCAGGATTTCTATATGAATTACATGTAACTAAGGGACCTATATCAATCTTATCTGTTACTTCAGCCCAGCTAGCTAGCATGGTCCAACATTCAAAATGCTTTCCTTCTCTTCTTTCACCTTGTTCCCATTGTGTACCATCTGCTTTGTATAGCGGATAGAAATGGTCCCAGTTGTAAATAACATCTGCACCAATTTCCTCTGATTCCTTAGCAGCTTTCCTTATCTGGTCATACTCCGCATGTTGAGGTTGTAAAAATACAGCAATTCTTGGTTTCATTTCATCTCCTTTTATACAAATTTAGCCTTTTTTAATACACTATTTATTGAATTCTTAAATTTAATATTTGCATTTAATCTTTCAAACTTTTGCTTTGTTAGTTTTTCTGCAGATGGAAGTGGATTTAATTTTATAAAATCTTGGATGTCTTTTCCTATATGTTCATCGTAAACCGACGGTAGTCCATCAAGAATTCTTGATGAGGTCCATTCGGGCATTACTTTTAGAAGACCTTCCCAGTTTAACTTTATAATTTCCCAAGCATTTTTACCATTTTCATGATGTGATATTAGCCCAGCAAGTAGATATGGTGCATCGGCACCTCTTATAGTCTCATTGAGTATTGCTTCAATAACTACTTTTGGAGTCTCTGGATCACTTACTCCTGGAAGGCTCGATCTAAACCTAGCTTCAATTTGTGGAGAATCTGAATTAATGAAGTTATTTAAATAATTACTAATTGAAATTGATTTGTCTAGTCCTGATACAGAGAGGACTAAGTTATAGTAATTTCCATCAGAATAGTCTTTATATTCCTCTGAATTAAATTGATCTGTAAAATGTGAAATAAATTTATCATCTTTTGAGTATTTTGCATACAAAAAACAAATCAATGATTTTAATTGGGACATTTCTTGATCCATACCTTCTTTATACTCACTTCCTAATCTGTCCAATAATGGTTTACAGAATTGTGCTATGTAATTTTCTAATTCATTACTCGAATCTATCTTATGAAGAGTTGCAAATATTCCCGAAACTAAAGACCATATATTTTTATCAGTTTCATTTTTATATAAATCAATTAGTTTAAGAAAACTTTCTAAGGTCAGCTTCTCTGTCCTTAAACACATCCATGAATCTTCAAGCAGTCGGTATTTTTCATTAAGATCCAAATCATCAAAGTATCGCATGATTTCATTTAGATGTTTAGAGTCATATGCTGAGTGGAAAAAGGACCATCCTCCGTTATTGATAAATGGTACATTGCCAATAAGTTCAAAAGAGTCAGTCTTGTTTTCTAAAAGAACTTTTTGACTTTTACCATTATCTAGAAAACGGATATTTATAGGAACTTTCCATAATGAATCATCGGTTTTCCCATCAATTAAAAACTTTGACTGCGAAAAAATAAAATTTGTATTTTCATTATGTTCAATACTAATTATTGGGTAACCTTCTTGTTTTATCCAAGTAGGTAAGATATCTTCTAAATCATATTCTGTTTCTCCAGAAAGTTCTGTCCACAAATCTGATGAGTGGGTGTTTTTAAATTTGTGTTTGTTCAAATAATTTCTAACACCTTTTTTAAAATTTTCTTGGCCAATAAATGTTTCAAACATTCTTAAAACTGTAGAACCTTTTTGATATGTTAGAACGTCAAACATTTCTTCCGCTTCTTCTGGTGTTGCAACCTCAAACTCAACTGGTCTTGAAGATTTAAGTGAATCTACATTAAAACCCTGGCTTCTTGCTAGGTTTAATTCATTCCACAACTTAAATTCAGGATAAGTAGCTTCTGAGGCAATCACCTCCATAAGACTTGCAAATGCTTCATTTAACCAAATTCCGTCCCACCATTTCATTGTTACTAAATCTCCAAACCACATATGTGCAAGTTCATGAGCAATAACTTCAACAGATCTAGACAGCTCTGCTCTTGTAGCCTTTTCAAAATCAATTAATAGCAAAGTTTCTCTAAAAGTTACTGCACCAACATTTTCCATGGCTCCCATAGCAAAATCTGGAATAGCTATTAAGTCTAATTTTGTTCCTGGATAATTTATGTCATAATAATTTTCAAAAAAATCCAAAATTTTTATTGCTGCTTCTCCTGCAAATTTTGTTTGGTGCCCAAATCCAGGCCTGTGAACAACTCGAACATCTGTTGTATTAGATTTTCCTATTTCAGTAATTTCTAGAGGACCAACCACAAAAGCAACAAGATAGGTAGACATTCTCATTGAGTCTTCAAACTTGCTTGTAGTTCTTTCGTTTAAGGTTGTTTCGCTGATAACTTTTTCATTGCTAACTCTTATATCTGATTTATCAGATGTAAGAGTTATTGAAAAAACCGACTTATATTCTGGTTCATCCCAGCAAGGAAAAGCCATTCTTGCAGAAGTAGGTTCAAATTGGGTTGTAGCCATCCAGTTTTGTTCATTATTTTCATCTACAAACTTGCTTCTATAAAAACCTCTTAAATCATCTACAATCTTGCCCTCGAAATCAATATATAATTTCCAGTCACCAGAAGTAACTTTTTCTTCAAAGTTTATTATTATTTTTTCATCTTCATTGAGATAATTTACAGACCCATCAATATGTGCGCCATTATCGTCTTCTATAAAAGAAGAATTGATTGTTAAACCGACTGCATGTAAATGTATTTCGTCAGTCTCCTCTACAACCTCTATGAATACAATTTCTTTTCCAAGATATTTAAAATTTTTAAGATCGATGTCAAGATTTATTTCATATCTGTTAGGTATTGCTAATTTTGGAAGTAAAATATTTTGATTCATTAACAAATTGTAGTTTATATATGAATCAAACCCAGTCTAAGTGTGTAAATTCATCTTCATTTAAAAGTTGGACCATGTGTGCGCCAAAAAAATCTCGTTGAGCTTGGATTAATGATGAAGGGTTAAAACTATTCGAGGAATTGATATACCAATTATATGAGGAATAAATTACTGGTATAGCAACCTGACTTTCAACAGATTCATTAATTGTTGTTTTAATATCATCTAATCTCTCTTCTAGTTGATTTTGTATTTCCTCAATTTCAACAATGGATGAATTTGTTGAAATTTCTTCATAAATTTTTTTAATTTCTTTAAGTAAATCAGATCGAATTATGCAACCAGATAGCCAATTTTGTAATACTTCTGAAATTTTTATTTCAAGGTTTTCCTTGCTGCTGAAATGCTCAATAAATAAAATCCCTTGAATCAGAGTTGAAAGACGTGCAAAATATATTGCATTTTTAAGTTTTTCAAGATCAACATTTAAATTTTTTGAATGTGTTACTTTGGGCCAAATTTTTTGAAAATGACTTTCTACTCTTGCGTTAAAAGCCTCATAGATACTGGGTAAAGGGAAGTTGTATTCTAAGGACGTTTCTACTGTTAACTTACCAGTACCTTTGTTATTCGCAACGGGGCTAATATTATCAATTAGATATTCGTTATCTGCTTTCTTTTTTATTATTTCTGAAGATATTTCAATCAAGTAGGAAGATTGATTTTTTTCCTTGAGACTTTTAAAAAAATTACTAATTTCCAAATTACTAAAGTTAGAACTTTTTAAAATACTATAACTTTCCGCAAGTATTTGCATTTCAGCATACTCAATTCCATTGTGTAGCATTTTTATAAAGTGTCCAGTACCGTAACCTTTGTATATACCAACGCAATCTCCATAACTGCTTTTTGCTGATATAGATTTAATCATTGATAATAAATTTTTTGGAATTGTGTCATCAGTGCCAAGCATTAATGCAGGTCCATGCCTTGCTCCTGTCTCTCCGCCTGAAACACCCATACCTACAAAGCGTATTTTTTTCTTTTTACATTTATTTCCAAGTTCAACACTATCTTTATAAAAAGAATTTCCACCATCAATTAAAATATCGTCATTATCAAGAATCTCTAATAATTCGTCTGCAACACTTTTAGTAGCCTTACCAGATGGAACCATTAACAGAATTTTTCTTGGACTTTCAATATTTTTTACAAATTCATCGAGTTTAGTAAATCCAGATATATTTTTTTTAGAACTCTCATGAATAAGGTCATTGATTTTATTTTTAGATTTGTTAAATACAACTACACTCATATCATTATCGGAAAAATTTAATGCAATGTTTTTTCCCATTACTCCCATGCCAACAATACCTATTGTTTCACTCATGAGAGAATTTTAACAACTTCCTTTTCAACTAAATTATTTAGATAATAATTTCTAATTGATACCTCAACCTCCAGTTGGTCTTCTTTATTGACTACATTTTTAATTGTTGAAAACTTGTGTAGTGTATCTAGGTGCTTGGGGCTTGTTAAAAGTTTAATTTCAATTAAATTTCCAAAAATTTTATAAGTAATTGCTGAAATTAAATTAGCAAGATTTGTTTCTTTTATTGAAGAAACAAAAATTGCACTTTCATATCTTTCTTTCAAGAAATTTAACGATGCCTTATCTATTTTATCTATCTTGTTGAAAACCAAAATCTCTTCCACATTTGATTCAATTTGTTTCAGAATTTCATGGACTGTAGATATATGCATTTCTGGAATTGCAGATGCAGCATCAACAACGTGTATAAGTAGGTTGGCCTCTTTCACGACTGTAAGTGTTGACTTAAATGAATCAATTAATGTTGTAGGAAGGTTTTGTATAAAACCAACTGTATCAGAGATAATAATTGGTTCGCTTAAATCATCTACTTTTAATTCTCTCTGGAGGGAATCTACAGTAGCAAATAACTCATTAGCAACATAAGTTTTAGACTCAGTTATTTTTTCAAGCAACGTTGATTTACCTGCATTTGTATATCCAACTATTGAAACTAATGGAGTATTGTTTTTTTTCCTAAAACTTGATTGAACTTCTCTTTGTTTACTAACTTTTTTTATTTCCTTTTTTAGTTTGTTAATCCTGTTGTCAATTAATCGATTATCAGTTTCTAACTTAGTCTCACCGGGACCTCTAGTACCTATACCACCACCTTGTTGGTTAAGAGTTTTACCTAAACCAGCTAATCTTGGTTTTAAATAAATTGATAATGCTAGCTCAACCTGCAAGGTTGCTTCTTTTGATTGAGCATGTAATGCAAATATGTCTAAAATCAATCCAGTTCTATCAACAACATCACATTTAAATAATGCACGAAGCTCTTTTTGTTGATTTGGAGTAAGTTCACAATCAAAGATGACGACATCTATGTCATTCGCATTCGATATGTCTACTAATTCTGTAATAGAACCTTTCCCAATAAAAGTTTTTGGATCTATTCTTTCAACTCTTTTTGTTTGTATGATTGTTGGACTTGAACCAGCTGTTTTTACTAAGTTAACAAGTTCTTTTAGAGATTCCTCTTTATCAGCTCTGATTTCATTTTTAAGTATTATTCCAACTAGCAAAGCTTTTTGAGTAGTTACAAATATATCTCTGTCTGATACAGTCAGTAATTTTCTTTCAGACTGATTGGGGTTATTTCTTTGATTCAATTATTTCATTATAGGCAGTTGTCCACCATCAGACTTATTAGAAATTTCTTCTTCGGCAATAATCTGAGATTCTCTTACTGCTAAAACAACTTTTCCTGTTGGTGGCCATATAAACTTCCATGCACCACTTGCAACTGCCCAAAATTGATTTCCAGAATCAACATCAATTAAAGGCAGTGCCTCAGAAGTTTTTTCGCTACCTGCCGGTACTAATAATCCTGACTTGGTAAAAGTCTCTTCTCTTAAGTGACCCACTCTCCAGCCTGGCGAAACTTTAAATCCTGGTGGTGCGAAATCAATGTTGTCCAAGGTATTTTCTTCTGTCATTTTCTTATATTAAACATAAAAAAAGTATAAATTAGCGGAGGTGGACAGGAATCGAACCTGCCAAAGACTTTTACACCTTTCAACAGTTTTGAAGACTGTGGAGCCCACCAGGCGCTCATTCACCTCCAATGTTAAGACTAGTTATATAAAAAATTATTATTGGAATAGAATTAAATGTAATGAAAAGTTTTCAACAAACATTTAATGAACTTAAGAAAGCTAGAGGATTGAGCAATAAACAGATTGCTTCATTTACCGGCGTAAAACTTAAGGATGTAAAACAATGGGAAACTGGTACAAGTTTTCCGATTGAAACTAAGGTAGTTGATGCACTAGAAGGATTATTGGGTACTGAAATTAGCAAATCACTAGAGGGGTACACTTCCCAAAGTAAAGTAAATAGTCAATTAAAAACTTCAGAGGAAAATATTTTTAAAGTAAAAAATGAAAAAATAGATGTTACAAATACAAAAATTGATAAGTTACGAAACTTGTTTCAAAAGCAACATCAAAATACTACGGATTATGAATTTGATAAAGAAATTGAACATATAACAGATGACTACTATTTTGAAGATGATGCAAGTGCACCTTTACAAGAAATCTTAGAAAAACCATATTTATACGATGAAAATCAACTAGGCTTCTATTTTTCAAGAAATTTAAAAACCTTAGGCCTACTTTCTGTTTTAGGTTTAATTATTTACAGTTTTTTTCAACTGTTCTGGGATTCCTTTAACTTATTTATAGATAACTTACTGTGAAACTACTTTTTTACACAAAACTAGGATTACTCCTTTCAGTACTCTCTATTCTTGCTGGTGCATTTGTAAGGGCGACAGGATCTGGAGATGGATGTGGAGCGACATGGCCAACTTGTAATGGAAGAATAATTCCCACACTTTCGGATACATCAGAAATTATTGAATTTTCACATCGAAGTATTAGCGGAGTCTTATTAATTGTTACGATGTATATTTTTATTAGTTCGAGAAAATTAAAAAAAGAAAGCGTTGCACGAACCTCAGTAAATTATCTTACATTTTTTGTTTTATTTGAGGCATTAATAGGTGCTGTAATAGTTGTTTTTGAATGGGTCGGTTTAAATAGTTCATTACCTAGAATCATTGCTGTACCAATCCACCTAGTCAATACTTTTGGCCTTCTAGCTAGTTATGTAATTCTATATAAAATACTTGAAAATAAATTAGACAGCATTAAAAATCTTTGGGATCGAAATTTTATTGTTATATCTATTTTCTTTCTTCTTACCGGAGCTACAGGATCAATAACTGCCCTTGCTGATGTACTATATCCAAGTGCATCTTTTTACGAGGGTTTTTTGGATGATTTTGATAAAACATCTGAGTTATTGACTAGATTGAGAATTTTTCACCCTATAGTATCAACAATTTTATCAATAGGTTTATACATTGAATCCAAGCAACTTCAACAAAAATTCAATATAAATACAAATTTTCTTAAATTTCTGATTTTTGCAGCAATTTTCCTTGGTGTTACCAATGTTTTATCAAACATTGTTCTATTTCTTAGTATTTTCCATCTAGCAATGGCTGATTTACTATGGATTACATATATATATGTAAGTCTGGATAAAGTAAAAAATAATCTACCTACGAATTAGCTTTAAATTAAACATTGTTATAGACTTCACCTTTGTAACTAGATGAGAATAGGAAAAGTCAAAATATACGATGGTAACTAAAACAATTCCTTCAAAACCAAAACCTGAGGCTAAAGAGGTCGATTTTTCAAATGAGGACACGACTTTAACACCCGAACAGGAAAAAGCTGCGCGTGAAAAAGCAAAATCTCTTACAAAAAAATTAGCTGATGACAAAGGAAAACTTACTACAGATCTCGTTAGTCAATATCTTACAGCTATTGGTAACTTTGACTTATTGACTGCTGAGCAAGAAGTAGAATTAGCCCAAAAAATTGAATCAGGAGAAAAAGCTGCTGTCAAACTTCATAAAAAACAATTTAAGGATAAAAAAGGTGAGATAAGACTTAAAAGAGATAGAAAGAAAGGCGCCGAGGCGAAAGATGCTTTTTTGACAGCCAACTTAAGACTAGTTGTTGCAAATGCTAGAAGATATGCCAACACATCTGGAATTGACTTTCTAGATTTGATTCAAGAAGGCAATCTGGGCTTAATTAGAGCAGTTGAAAAATTCGATTGGAGAAAAGGTTTTAAATTTTCAACTTATGCTACTTGGTGGATTAGACAAGCAATTACAAGAGCGATAGCGGATAAATCTCGTACTGTGAGAATTCCTGTTCACTTACATGACACAATGGCAGCTGTTAGAGCAGCACAGGCACAATTAAAAGCTGAGTTGGGTAGAGATCCAAAACCTCAGGAAATTGCAAAAGAAGCTGGTGTGGGCGTAGACAAAGTCGAACTCGCACTAAGTGTTGCTGATACTGTTTCTCTAGAACAGCCAGTTGGTGAAGATGGAGCTCAACTTGGAGATTTTATTCAAGATGAAGACGCCAGCGATCCTTCATTGATTGTACAAGATCTCGACGTTGCTGAAAGTTTACGAGACAGTATAAGCAGATTGCCTGAGAGAGAAGGAAGAATTCTTGCACTGAGATACGGTTTTTATGATGGAGTTCCAAGAACTCTTGAAGAAATCGGTGAGGAATTCGATTTAACACGTGAAAGAATTAGACAATTAGAGAAACTTGCTCTTTGTAGATTAAGACACCCGTCTTTCGGAATAAGAGAACAAGATTTAGTTTAATTTGTTCATAAGAAATTCCCTTAACTCTATTCATCATTGTTAAGCTAAATACATGTTTGAATACCTTGAATTAGCCATAGATTCTGCAGTAAATAGTGGTGCAAAATACTCAGATGCAAGAATTCTGATTTCTAAATCAAGAAACATAGCGGCTAAAAATGGTGAAGTAGAGAACTATAATGAATCGGAAAAAATTGGTATAGGAATTAGGGCTTTAGTAGGTTCATCTTGGGGTTTTTACTCAACGTATGATCTATCGAAATCTTCATTGACTAATGCTGGCATTAAGGCTTTCCAAATTGCAAAAGCCTCTGCTATGGTTTCTGGTGATGACTTACCTTTTGCTGACGTTCCAGTAGTTGAAGATAGTTATACAACTCCTCATGACGAAAATCCTTTTTCTGTCTCAAGCACAGATCAAGTTGATTTACTATTAAGAGCTACCGAGCAAATGAAAAAACTAGGGAGTTCTAGAGCTTCAGGAAGACTAGATTTTTGGGATACTGAAAAATGGTTTGCATCAAGCCAGGGCCATAAAATTTATCAAAATATTATTGAGTCCGGAGGAGGCATTTCATCTCTTGCAGTTGGAGATGGTGAAACTCAAATTCGTTCATATCCACAATCTTTTGGTGAATATCGAACAGGTGGATGGGAAGTAATAAAGGGTTTTGAATTTGAAAAACACACTGAAAGATTGTCCGAAGAATCTCAGAGATTATTAGTCGCACCACAATGTCCTGAAGGAACAATGGATTTGATTCTAGAAGGAAGTCAACTTGCTCTGCAAATTCATGAATCTGTAGGCCACGCAATAGAACTAGATAGAATCCTAGGATGGGAAGCGGCATATGCAGGTACATCACACTTAGAATTAAAAAAACTAAACAAACATAAATATGGTTCAGAATTAATGAATATTGTTGCTGATGCAACTTTGCCTGGTGCACTTGCAACTTTTAAGTATGATGACGAAGGCACGCCTGCACAACGAGTAGATATCGTAAAAGAAGGAATTTGGACTGGAGTTCTTTCAGGGAGAGATAGTGCAGCAGTCGCAGGAGTCAAACCTGGCGGAATGGTTCGAGCAGATGGATTTGGCAGACTTCCTATGGTAAGAATGACTAATGTTGGGCTGTTGCCTGGTACATCTTCATTAGATGAAATAATTCAGTCAACTGAAAATGGTGTATATATGGAGACAAACAGGTCTTGGTCGATAGACGACCTTAGATTAAATTTTCAATTTGGATGTGAAGTTGGCTGGCTTGTTAAAAATGGAAAAATTATAGATATGGTAAAAAACCCGACTTATACAGGAATTACGCCTCTTTTTTGGGGGAATATGGATATGTTAGCCGGTGAAGAAGAGTGGGTTTTTTGGGGAACTCCAAACTGTGGAAAAGGTCAACCAAGCCAAGTAGGACATACTGGTCATCCAGCATCACCCGCAAGATTTAAAGAGACAAGAGTTGGAGTTAGAGGATGAAAATTTGGGATGACTTACTCGATGAGGTTAAAAAAAATCTTCCAGACGAAATAGAGTGTGAACTAAAATTCATGCATTCAAAAAGTGCACTTACAAGATTTGCTAATTCCCAAATTCATCAAAATGTAGATGAAGAATCAGCAGAAATTTATTTAACAATTCATAAAGATTCAAAAACCACAACAATCTCCAATAATCTGACAGCTATTAAGGATGTAGGAGAATTTGTCAACAAAGCCCTAGTCTCTTTAGAGGACAGCCCTATTGACAAGGGATGGTCAGGGCTTCCAGATAAATCTAATTCTTATGAAGGATTCAAAGACATTGAAGAGTCCACTCCTGACGACAGAGCAAAAGTTGTTAAAGAGTTTATTGAGGAGGGGAAAAGTATGAATGCGGCTGGATATTGTTCAACTTATATTAACAATTATTTTGTTTGGAACTCTAATGGATTAAAATCTTGCGACTCATCAAGTAGTGCATTTATAGATGGCATCTTTAGAACCGATACATCTGCTGGATCATCACACAGAGGCGGTCAAACTCTTGCCTCTCTTGAAGGTACAGCTGCTGGGTTTGAAGCAGCCAAACTTGCTACTGACTCACAAAATCCAGTCGATATTGATCCAGGAAATTATGAAGTTGTTTTAGGACATGAAGCAGTGAGTACAATATTGGTCTTTTTAGAAGTCTACGGTTTTAACGCAAAAAGTAAAATCGACGGCATGAGTCCGATAATTATTGGAGAACAACAATTTGATGAAAAAATTAGCTTAGTTGATACTCCTGAAGATCAAGATTCAATTGGTTTTAAAATTGATGCATCGGGTTCCAAAAAGTTAAATTTAGATATTGTTAATAATGGTGTACCCAAATCCTATTTCCATACAAGAAGAACTGCTAACGAACTTGGAATGAAAAATACATTTCATGAACTTTTTGGTTGGGGTGAAAACTTTGGAGGAATTGGAACAAATGTAAAGCTATTGAATGGAGACAAAAGTTTTGAAGATATGATATCGGACGTAAAAAAAGGAATTTACATTAATGAATTTTGGTATTGCAGAGTATTAGATCCAATAACGCAAGTAGTTACAGGTTTGAACAGGAATGGCTCATTTTTAGTGGAAAATGGAAGAATAACTAAACCAGTTGGAAGGTTACGCTTTACACAAAGCTTTATATCTGCACTAGCAAACGGAAATGTCAACTCAGTCGGAAAACATTCAAGGTACTCTGATTCAGAATTTGGTGAAGGAATACTTTCAGTTCCTCAACTTCATTTAAAAAAATTTAATTTTACTGGTGGTGTTTCTGGATAAACTAAGCTATTTTGATGGTCAAAAACCATTAATTATTCCTCACAGAGGTGGTGCAAATATAGTTCCTGAAAATACACTTCACGGTCTCCAAATGGTCATATCTGAAGGTTTTACTCATTTTGAAACTGATTTGAGAATGTCGAAGGATGGCGAAATATTTCTTCATCATGACGATTCATTTAATAGGACCACTGACGTAGAAGGAAAAGTAAGAGATTTCAATTGGTCTGAAATAAAAACAATTAATGCTGGGTACAAATTTTACAATAGAAACAATTTACCAGGCAATACAACAAGTTTTGTAAGACTAGAGGATGCTTTATTGATGAGCCAAGTTTTAAAATTTAATCTTGATTTGAAAGAGACAGGTCTAGCAAAAAAAGTTGTAGAAATTGTCTTTTCATTAAACGCACAAAACAGAGTTCTAGTTTCTTCATTTAACCCATCAAGGCTTGATGAATTTTTACTTGAAAGTAAAGGTCAAATTGCAACATCAGGAACTTTTAGAGAAAACGCAATTGCTAGATTCCTGCCAATAAAAAAAAGAAATTTTCAAGTACAAGCTTTGCAAGCTCCATTCAAGTGGAGAGGTATGCAGATTTATTCAAAAAAATTAGTTGATTTTTGTAAATTAAACGATTTACAACTTCATATTTGGACCTTGAATTCATTAGATAATTTAAAAATATGTTTGGATTTAGGATGTGATGGAATTATTACTGATGAACCAATATTGTTTAGAAAATATATAAATTCACAAAATTAATTTGTATTTTGTTCTATAAACATTTCAGCTTTACTAAAAATATGCTGTTTTCTTTCTGGATTCATTTTGTCAAGTGAACGAGTTAATAGTGCAAGTCGTGGGTTATTTTCATAAAATGTTCTATTTTCTTCCGTAAATTTCCAATAAAGTCCATCTAAAACATCACACCAATCACCCTTTTTATAATTGGACATTTTTAAAATATAATTCGATCCACATGTGTAAGGCTTTGTTGACATAAGACCACCATCGGCATATGTTGCCATTCCGAATACATTTGGTACCATCACCCAGTCTGAAGAGTCTATATACATTTCCATAAACCATTTATAAATTTCTTTAGGAGAGATTCCGGCAAGATTCATGATATTGCTAATTACCATCAACCTTGGTATATGATGAATGTATCCATCATTTAAAGTAGTTTTGATGCAATCATCAAGAGGGTCTATACCAGTTGTTCCCTTGTACCAAGACTTCGTCAACTTTTTTTCATGATTCCAATAATTTTGTTTAATTTGAAACTTGCCTTCTTCATGATAAATACCTCTTATAAATTCACGCCAACCAATTATCTGCCTAATAAAACCTTCAAGTGAATTAATTGGAATATTATTATCTGATGCGAACTTCATGGTTTTCTTAATGACAGTTTCTGGATCTAGTAAACCAATATTTAACAACGCACTTATACAACTATGAAATAGGAAATTTTTCCCCTCCAACATCGCATCTTCATAAATACCAAAATTAGTAAATTTGTTTTTTAAAAAATCTTCGAGTTGTTTTTCAGCTCCTTTTCTGGTGACTGGAAACCAAATATTTTCTAAGTTTCCAGGGTGTTTATTAAAGTATTTGTTAATCAAATTAACTATGTCGTTATGATGTTCAGAAGCTTTAAATTTTAAGTTTTTTGGTGGCTCTACTCCTTTAGGAATTTTTTTTCTGTTCTCTTCATCGAATGACCACTTACCTCCAATGGGTTTTTGATCTTCATCGACCAATATATTTAAACTTTTTCTAGCCTTTTGATAAAAAGAAGACATTCTGTAAACTTTTTTACCTTTAGCCATAGGTACAAAATCTTCCCTTTTAAATAAAAACATTGGTGATTTGATAAATGTTATTTCAATCTCTTCTTTTTTTAAGTGTGAAACTAATTCAAATTCAAATTCTTTGTCTTCTATTTCAAACATATGAATACGGTTTATTTTTTTTGATTTTAAGAATTTAGCCAAAAATATGGAATATTTATCGTTGTCATCTCTCTCATCTAGTTTAAAGTAATTGACTTTAATTGAATTTTTCGTAAGTTCATCTCTGTATTCTCTCATTGCTGTTAAAAATAAATATAGCTTTGCTTTATGGTGTTTGAAATAAGTACATAATCCAAGATCCTCGGCCATGAAAACTTCATTACAATTATTTTTATTTAGTATTTTTGGATTAAAGAGCTGATTGCCAAGTATTATAAAAAATTTGCTTTCCATGTTAATCGAACATAGTTTACCATTGTAATGTAGAAGTAATAAATCTATAGCCATGGGGGAAACATGAATCAAGATATCTTAAATAGCGGATTTATTCCAGAAGTTATTTGTGAACAACTACCTGAGGGTTTTGAAGATATAGAATTGCTAGCAGAAGAGTTACCAAAAGTTTTGGCCAACGAACAAATAACAGATAGGATATCAAAGCTTGAAATAGAAAAAGATATTTCAAAACTATCTTTAAGCGAACTTGAGAGAGCAATGCTTCTTTATTCATATATTGGCCATGCTTACATGTGGGGAAAGAGTAAAGTCGAAAACGTAATACCTATTCAAATCTCAAAAACCTGGTATGAGATTTCACAAAAACTACATAGACCTCCAATACTTTCTTATGCTTCATACGCTTTAAATAACTGGAAAATAGCAGACCCAGACAAGCCTTTTGATGTTGAAAATATATCTATTATGCAAAATTTTCTTGGTGGAGTAGATGAAGACTGGTTTATCATGATTCACGTTGCCATTGAATATGAAGCGAAAGAAATATTATCAAATTTGAAATCCTATTTTCTTGAAAAAAATTTAGATCAAACACATTTACAAAAAGCTTTAGATAGTATTAAAAAAATAAATTCGATTATGAATAGGATGCCAAAAAAATGTGATCCATTTATTTATTACAATCGAGTAAGGCCCTATATATTTGGATGGAAAAATAATCCTGCAACACCTTTTGGTGTAATTTACGAAGGTGTTGAAGCATATAATGGAGAACCACAGCTTTTCAGGGGAGAGACAGGTGCCCAAAGTTCAATTGTTCCTGCATTAGATGCTCTTCTTGGAGTTACTCATTCCAACGATCCTTTAAGAGAGTATCTTGATGAGATGAGACTTTATATGCCAAAAGAACATAGGGAGCTATTAAACGGCTTAGATGAATGGTCAAAAAATGAAAGAACAAAATTAAATATAAATCAAGAATCAGTTGAGATAATCAACGAATTGATAAAAGAGGTGCACACTTTTAGGGACAAGCACCTAGAGTATGCGAGAGTTTATATTTACGAACAGTCATTAACAAATAATTCGAACTCTAACATTGTTGGTACAGGTGGAACTCCATTCATGAAGTATCTAGATAAACATTTACAGGAGACAGTTCCAGGAAATGATTAAAAAGCTTGGAATTCCAAAAGAAGTAAAACAGGATGAAGGAAGAGTTGCATTAATACCTGAGCACATTACCCAATTTACTGGTTTGGCAGATATTTTTGTTGAAACACAAGCAGGATTTGGGTCTGGATTCACTGATAAAGATTATGAGGATGCCGGAGCAAAAATAGTACATTCTGCAGAAGAGCTTTATGAAATTTCTGAAATTATATGTAAAGTTAAGGAGCCTCAACCTCAAGAACTAGAATTGTTAAATTCATCCCATATTTTGTTTGCATATCTTCATTTGTCATCAAATATATCATTAACAAAGGCCTTGCTTGATAAAAAATTAACCGGTATTGCAACTGAAATGATAATGGATGGTAATGAGTACCCATTGTTAATTCCAATGTCAAGGATTGCAGGTAACCTAGCAATTCAGAAAGGTATGCAATTTTTAGAATATTCATCTCAAGGTAAAGGAGTCCTTCTATCTGCAATTTCAGGAGAGAAAAATTCAAAAGTTACAATAATAGGTTGTGGTGAAGTTGGCAGAGCTTCAATACACAAATCTATTCAAATTGGAGCTTCGGTAACTGCAATTGATGTAAATGAGAGCACTTTGGAGGATTTAAAAAATAAATACGGCGAAAATATTTCAACAATAATTAGTGGAACTGATGAAGCTGTAAATGCAATTAGATCAGCCGATTTAGTAATCGGTGCTGTTTTACTTCCAGGCAGAAAGCCGCCAGTAGTAGTAACAAAGGAAGACATTAGTGCAATGGAGCAAGGAACAGTAATTGTTGATGTTGCTATTGATCAAGGTGGTTGTGTTGAAGGTGTCAAACCTAATACTCACAGCGACCCTTTTGAAATAAGAAACGGTGTGATAGTTTCTGCAATTGCAAACCTACCAGGAGCAGTTCCTAGAACCTCTTCTATTGAGCTATCTACAAATTTACAAAAATATGTTGATAATCTTTTAATTGAAAACTGGTTTGATAAATATAAAAATAATGAAAGCTTAAGACCTTCACTGCAAATACACAATGGACTTTTGTTATCAGAAGAAGTCGCAGATAGCTTAAGTTTGACTTTGTCTAAGCTAGTTTAGGCATCCATTTTTTTCTAGATTTATTGAAGCTGTCTATTTGATCTATATACCCCAACGTTATATCAATTTTGTCTAAACCTTCAAGGATTCTTTTTTGAGAAAAATCATCTAATTCAAATGAAAATGCTATTTCCTCACATTGAACTGTTTTATTTTCTATAGAAATCACGATGTTAGTACTTGGAGTAGCTTCAATTTTCGCAAAAAGTGCATCTACATTTTCTTGACTTGTTTCTATAGGTACAAGACCGATATTGATTGAATTTAATCTGAAAATATCAGCAAATTTAGTTGAAATTATTGCATCAAATCCCCAATCTTGTAACCCCCAAGGTGCATGCTCTCTAGAAGAACCAGTCCCAAAATTATCTCCGGCAACTAAAACTTTTGACCCTTTATATGCTTCATTATTTAAAGGAAATTCAGGCTCTTTCTTCCAATCATAAAACAAGAATTCACCATAACCTGAGCGTTCAACACGTTTAAGAAATTGTTTTGGCATTATTTGATCAGTGTCAACATTAGACATATTAAGTGGAAGCATTGTTGAATTTATAGTGATTAGTTTCTTCATTTACAGGTTCCTTATGTCAACAAATTTTCCGTATAAAGCTGCAGCAGCCGCCATTTTTGGACTCACTAAGTGGGTTCGCCCTCCAGCACCTTGTCTACCTTCATAATTTCTATTTGATGTAGAGGCACATCTTTCACCGGGACTTAAAATGTCTGGATTCATTCCTAAACACATTGAGCAACCTGCTTCTCTCCAGTCAAAACCAGCTTCAATAAAGATTTTGTCTAATCCTTCCTCTTCCGCTTGTTTTTTAACAAGTGTTGATCCAGGAACAATCATTGCACCAATTGTTGGCGAAACTTTTTTCCCTTTTACTACTTCTGCGGCTTCTCTTAAATCTTCGATTCTCCCATTAGTGCAGCTACCAATAAAAACTCTATCCAATTGGATTTCATTAATTTTTTCTCCAGGCTTTAAATCCATATATTCCAAAGCTCTTGATGCCGCTTCCTTTTCAGATTCTTCATTAAAATCATCTGGATAAGGAATGGTATCGTTAACAAAAATTACCTGTGAAGGATTTGTTCCCCATGATATAGATGGTTCAAGTTCATCAGCGTTTATTGTTACAACTTTATCAAACTCAGCATCTTCATCAGAGTATAGATTTCTCCATTCAGCAATTGCATCATCCCAGTCAGAACCCCTAGGGGCATAATTTTTCTCTTTTAGATAATTGAAAGTTACCTCATCTGGAGCAATCATTCCTGCTCTAGCTCCTCCTTCAATCGACATATTGCAGATAGTCATTCTGTTCTCCATGCTCATATTTTGAATAACATCACCTACATATTCAATGACATGACCGGCTCCACCACCAGTTCCAATTTTTCTGATTATTCCTAAAATTATATCTTTTGGTCCCACTCCTACAGATACATCTCCAATTACTTCCACTTTCATTGTTTTTGGTTTTTCCATTGCCAATGTTTGTGTAGCTAAAACATGTTCTACTTCTGAAGTCCCTATACCGAAAGCTAGTGCTCCGAAAGCTCCATGGGTTGCTGTATGGCTATCACCACATACAATTGTCATTCCTGGTTGGGTTATTCCTTGTTCTGGCCCTATAACATGGACTATTCCTTGACGTGGATCATTAATACCAAATAATGTAACTCCAAATTCTTCACAATTAGTCTCCAAAGCTTCTATCTGAATTTTTGACAGTGGATCTTTAATTCCAAGCAATCTGTTAGAGGTTGGAACTCCGTGATCCACTGTAGCAAGTGTAAGTTCAGGATGTTTGACTGACCTGCCTGCGATCCTAAGACTATCAAATGCTTGAGGCGAAGTAACTTCATGTACTAAGTGAAGATCTATGAATACTAAATTTGTACTTTTATCAATTGAAGCTACAAGATGCTTATCCCAAATTTTTTCAAATAATGTTTTTGCCATTTCAGATATAAATTATATTATTTTTTTTTAATTTATTCTATAGAGTTGTTTTTGTTTTATTACCATTTAATCTCTGCTCATTTAGAATAAATCATCATGGAAACAATTATTGAAAAGTTTTTGGAAATAGCGATTATATTAGTAGCTGCTAAATTTGGCGCAGAATTAATGAGAAGAATTAATCAACCTGCAGTAATAGGCGAGCTAGTCATCGGAATCATCATTGGTTATTATGGGTTAGGACTTCTTCCACATTTTGAATCCGGAGATGTTGTATCAACTTTAGCTGAAATTGGAGTAGTCCTTTTGCTGTTTGAAGTAGGATTAGAAACTAATTTAGACGAGTTTATAGAATTAGGTTCAACTTCTCTTCTCGTAGCGTTAATAGGTGTTGTAGCACCATTTGCGTTGGGTTTTGGCTCAATCTATGCACTCAATTTAGGAGGAGAAGATCAGTTTGGAATAGCTTTATTCGTAGGTGCCGCAATGACAGCAACTTCAGTGGGCATTACCGCCAGAGTGTTTGGAGACTTAGGTGCTTTAAAATCAAGAGAAGCAAAAACAATCATAGGTGCAGCAGTTGTAGATGATATTTTAGGTTTATTGATTCTAACTGTTGTTGCAGGGGTTTTAGGGAGTTCAGGAGATTTTTCAATAGTTGATCTTGGAGTAATTAGCGCAAAGGCAGTCGGTTTTTTAGTTGCAGTAGTAATTGTTGGAAGAAAGCTTTCAAAACCAATATTTAACTTCTTAGTAAAAATTCCATCACCAGGAACATTTGTAACGGGAAGCTTTATTTTTGCAATGCTTCTCGGTGCTGCAGCACACTTTGTTGGGCTTCATCCTATTGTAGGAGCTTTTGCAGGGGGAGTAGTTGCCGGTGAATCAGGCATGACTCATAGAATTAGAGATGAGATGAAGCCTTTAAACTTTTTACTCGTTCCAATATTTTTTGTTTATATTGGTTCGGAAGTGAAC
>Ga0208390_1000067_pt1 | contig 29542 bp, 30 predicted proteins | sample Knorr_S7_td_Surf_FD_185594 | JGI IMG/M metagenome (GOLD analysis project Ga0208390, IMG submission 185594) | Marine microbial communities from Southern Atlantic Ocean transect - Knorr_S7_td_SurfaceA_ad_6m_LV_A (SPAdes) (version 2) | ecosystem: Environmental > Aquatic > Marine > Oceanic | place...
TCTCAAAAAATAATAGAAAAAATCAAAGATAAAAGAATAAAAAAAATATTTAATAAAAAAAAATTATATAAAACTGGACCTTTAAACCAACTTGAAGGAATTTATAAATCTGTTAACAAATCAAAAGGTGAGATAATTTTTTTACTTGATGGTGATGATTTTTTCTTAAAAAATAAAATAAGCTATATTATAAACTTATTTAAAAAAGATAACTTCTATAAACAGGACGACTTTTTAGATGCATGTTCATTGTTTTGGACAGCCAATAGGGTTGCTTCAAAAAAAGAAATTAGAATTCCAAATGATAAGATAGTTGATATTGATGGAATAATAATGCAGATAAGAGTTTAATATAAAAACTCATCATTCAGAGCCTCAGCAATTTGTATAGTATTTAAAGCTGCACCTTTTCTTAAATTATCAGAAACAACCCAAATATTTAAGCCATACTCAACAGTATCGTCTTTTCTTATTCGAGAGATATATGTTTCATCTGTTCCTGAGCATTCGACTGGGGTTGAGTAACCACCATCATCCCTTTCATCTATTACTTTACAACCATTTGAATTTTGTAATACTTCTCTCGCCTCCTCCTCAGAAATATATGAATCAAATTCAATATTAATTGACTCAGCATGACCAATAAAAGTTGGAACCCTAACACAAGTCGCATTTATTAAAATATCTGGCCTCATAATCTTTTTTGTTTCATTTATCATTTTTTGTTCTTCTTCAGTATTTCCATTTTCTAAGAAAGGACCAATATGCGGTATAACATTAAACGAAATTTGTTTAGTAAAACTATCTGGCTCTACTTCCTGATTAGAAAAAATTCCTTTTGTTTGATTAAATAATTCATCCATCGCATTTTTACCTGCGCCAGAAGTTGATTGATATGTAGACACGGTAATACGATTTATAGATGCAATATCATCTAAAGGCTTTAAAGCTACAACCATTTGTATAGTCGAACAATTAGGATTAGCAATGATATTTCTTGTCCTATATTGATCTAACATTTCAATATTAACTTCAGGCACTATCAAAGGGACATCGTGATCCATTCTAAATTTTGAGGAATTATCAATTACAACGCAACCTTGTTCAGCAGCTATTGGTGCATATATTTCTGCAGTCTTACCACCTGCAGAAAATAAAGCAATTTCAGTATCAGAAAAATCATAATTTGCTAAATTTTCTACAATTAAATCTTTGTTACCAAAAGAAATCGTATCACCTTCACTTCTCTCTGAGGCCAAGGCTACAATATTTTCACAAGGGAAATTTCTTTCAGAGAGAATATTTAGCATTTCTCTTCCAACATTTCCTGTAGCACCAACTACTGCTATCTTATTAATACTCATATCTTGTCCTAAATAAGTTCATTAAGTCTAGAAATAACAGCATCACCCATTTCTGAAGTTGATATTACTTTACTATCATTTGTTGATATATCTTTTGTTCTTAAGCCAGCTTCTAAAACATTAGAAATAGCCTTCTCCAATAAGTTAGCGTCATCAATTCTTGAAAAACTATATCTCAAAGCCATTGCAAAAGATAGAATAGAGGCAAGAGGATTTGCAATCCCTTGTCCTTCAATATCTGGAGCTGAGCCATGAACTGGCTCATATAAAGCATTAGTAAAAATTCCATCACTTGCTTTACCTAGTGAAGCTGATGGAAGCATGCCAAGAGACCCTGTTAGCATAGCGGCAACATCAGATAACATATCACCAAATAAATTATCGGTAACAATTACATCAAACTGTTTTGGCCACCTAACTAACTGCATACCGCAATTATCAGCCAACATATGCTCAAGCTCTACATCGGAGTATTTTTCATTGTGTAGTTTGGTAACCTCTTCATTCCAAAGTAATCCAGATTCCATCACGTTACGCTTTTCAGAAGAGGTAACCTTATTATTCCTTTTTCTTGCTAACTCAAAAGCTACTTCAGCTATTCTTTGGATTTCCCATGATTCATATACTTGAGTATTAATACCTCTTCTATTTCCAGAACCAAGGTCTTCAATTCCTCTAGGCTCGCCAAAATATATGCCACCTGTTAATTCTCTAACAATAATTATATCAAGACCTTCTATAATCTCTTTCTTTAAAGCAGAGGCGTCAACTAGAGCTGGAAAGCATAATGCAGGCCTTAGATTTGCAAATAAATCTAAATCTTTTCTTAATCTTAGAAGACCAGCTTCCGGTCTATTCTCATACTCAACATTATCCCACTTTGGTCCACCAACAGCACCAAAAAGTACCGCATCTGACTCTTTGGCTAGTGACATTGCTTCTTCGGAGATAGCAGTCTTATTCAGATCATAAGATGTTCCACCAACATTTTCGTATTCTATTTCGGCTGATAAATTTACTTCTTTATTAAACCAATTTATAACGCGATCGACCTCTTTCATAACCTCAGGGCCAATTCCATCACCTGGTAAAATTAAAATTTTATAAGACATACCTTTAATCCTTTACAGGACTCCTCCAAGCAAAATTATCTAGAGTTATCTTTTCGTATTCATCTATAAAAGAAGACCTTTCAAGAGTTGAACCAATATCATCCAATCCTTTTACGAGGCAATCTTTATTGATCGCATCAACGTCAAAAGGTAAATCTTTGTCTTTAATAATAATTAATTGATCAATCAAATTTACTTCGAATTCAATTCCCTTCATTGAGTCATCTACTAATAAATTTATTTTATCTTCACTCAGCTTTATTGGTAAAATACCATTTTTAAAACAGTTATTAAAAAATATGTCAGCAAATGATGGAGCTATAATTACTTTTATACCAAAATCCAGTATAGACCATGGGGCATGCTCCCTACTGGAACCACAACCAAAATTTTTTCCAGCGATTAGAATTTTAGCTTTAGTAAAAGGATCTTTATTTAAAATAAAACTCTCTATTTCATTACCATTCATATCATAACGCATTTCATCGAATAAATTTTTACCCAAACCAGAACGCTTAATGGTTTTAAGAAATTGTTTTGGAATAATCATATCAGTATCAATATTCATCATAAGGCTTAATTGATTACCCGACTTATTAAGCATTGTTGCTGCTATGCCTTTTATTGATGTAAATTTTTCCATAATTAATTAGTAAGCTCCCTGACATCAGTTAAACAACCCCTTATTGCTGCAGCTGCTGCCATACTAGGACTTACGAGATGTGTCCTTCCTTCTCTTCCCTGCCTTCCTTCAAAATTTCTATTTGATGTTGATGCACATCTTTCTTTGGGAGATAGCTTATCAGCATTCATAGCTAAACACATAGAACACCCTGGCTCACGCCATTCAAATCCAGCGTTTAAAAATATTTTATCAAGACCTTCTTTTTCCGCTTGCTCTTTAACTAAACCTGATCCTGGAACAACCATTGCAATAACATTACTTGATACTTTTTTTCCTTCAACTATCGATGCTGCCTCTCTTAAATCTTCTATTCTGCCATTTGTACATGAACCAATAAAAACTCTATCTATCTCAACCCCTTTAATTGGTGATCCAGGTATCAAATCCATATAATCAAGAGATCTTTTTACTGCACTTCTTTTTGAGTCGTCCTCTATATCTTCTAGTTTAGGAATATTACCATCTATTGATATGACGTCCTCCGGACTTGTACCCCACGTAACTAGAGGTGATAAATTTGTTGCATCAATTTCAATTGATTTATCATATTTTGCACCTTCGTCACTAGGGAGGGTTTTCCAATAATCAACAGCTCTGTCCCAATCTTCACCTTTTGGTGCCATAGGCCTGTCTTTTAGATATTTAAATGTTTTCTCGTCAGGAGCAATTAAACCTGCTCTTGCACCTGCCTCAATAGTTAAATTGCACAAGGTCATCCTTCCTTCAATACTGAGCGACCTTACTGCTTCACCAGTATACTCAATTACATATCCTGTTCCTCCAGCTGTTCCTATTGCGCCGATAACAGATAAAGCTAAATCTTTTGCAGTAACATTTTCATTACATTCTCCATTAATAGTTACTTTAAAGTTTTTTGCTTTTTTTTGAATTAATGTCTGTGTCGCAAGAACATGCTCAACCTCTGATGTTCCTATCCCATGCGCCAAAGCACCGAAGGCTCCATGTGTAGACGTATGACTATCACCACAAACTATTGTCAGCCCTGGAAGAGTAAAGCCTTGTTCAGGACCAATTATATGAACTATTCCTTGACGCTTATCGCTGGTTTTTATGTACTGGATACCAAATTCGTTACAATTATCCTCAAGAGTTTGAATCTGTAGCTCAGACTCTTGATCTCCAATTCCTTTTGACCTATCTGTTGTTGGAATATTATGATCAGCCACCGCAAGAGCATTTAGAGGTTTCCTAACTGAACGATTGGACATCCTCAATCCTTCAAAAGCTTGAGGGCTAGTCACCTCATGTATAAGGTGTCTATCAATATACAATAGACAGTCATTATTATCCTCATAAACTAGATGAGATTCCCATATTTTATCATAAATTGTTTTTGGCTCAGACATAATGCCCCTCTCATTAAGGAGAATATATCCTAGGTTTCTTGCGGAGCTTCGATCTCATCGGATTTAGCCTCGGAAACTTTAGTAGCTTTTTTTGATATATCGCCTTTACGTTCTGTAATTCTAGCTGATTTACCTCTTCTAGACCTAAGATAATATAATTTTGATCTTCGAACACTACCCAATCTCACAACCTCTATAGAGTCAACTAGGGGGCTATAAAGGGAAAATACTCTCTCCACACCCTCACCATAAGAAATTTTTCTTACAGTAAAGTTTTGATTAAGGCCTTTTCCTGAGCGAGCTATACAAACTCCTTCATAAGCTTGCAACCTTTCTCGTTGTCCTTCCTTAATACGAACATTAACCTTAACGGTATCACCTGAACGGAATTCAGGTATTTTTTTGTCCTTCATTAATTCTTCAATATGTTTAGCTTCTAATGATTCTACTATGTTCATAACAATCAACTTTAAATAATTTAAATTTTTTTAACTGAGGTAGGTCAATTAGCACAGACATTACCTATAAGTCACCATATTTTTACTATATTTAATCTTTTTTCTTGTCAATTAAGTCAGGTCTTCTCAATTTTGTTAAACTTAATGCTTGATTTTCTTGCCATTCCTTAATTGCTTTATGATTACCTGATAACAAAATATCAGGGATTTTCATGCCCTTAAATTCATTTGGCTTTGTATATTGAGGATATTCCAATAGCCCATCATTAAAAGTCTCTATTTTTTTTGAGTTATCATTACCCAAAACATCAGGCAATAATCTAACTAAAGAATCTAAAAATACTATTGTTGCTATTTCACCACCTGATAAAATATAATCTCCTATAGAAATTTCTTCAATGTCATGTAAATCAATTATTCTTTGATCAATCCCTTCAAAATGGCCGCATATTATTGAAACACCTTTAGTCAATGAAAATTTTTCAATTGTATCCTGATTTAACGGTTTTCCTTTAGGTGAAAAATATATTAAAGGTCTATTTTTCTTGAAACAATGATTGATAGCAGTATCAATAACATCAGCTCTTAAAACCATTCCAGGACCTCCACCTGAAGGTTTGTCGTCTACAGATTTATGAGGACCAAGCCCATACTCTTTCAAATCATATATATTTAAACTCCAAATACCTTTTTTAAGAGCTTTTCCAGATAAACTTTTGCCAAGTGGACCAGGAAACATTTCAGGGTATAAGGTTAAAACATCAGCAGACCAAGTCATTTATCTATCCTATTAATCGATTTCCCTAATTATTAATTTACTGTTAATTTTTACATCTATAACAAAATCTTTTGTAAAAGGGATCATTTCAACCTTACCGCTAATGAGTTTAATTTCAATAACATCACCTGCACCAAAATTATATATTGCTCTAATTTCTCCAATCAAATCACCTTTTGGTGTCTCTACGCTCAACCCAATAAGATCGGAATGATACCAATTCTCAACATCTAATTTATTTAGTTGATTAGAATCAATAAATACGTCTTTCTTCTTAAGAACCTCTGCTTCTTCTCTAGAATTTATATCGAAAAATTTTAAAGAAAAACTTTCACCTGAAATGAAATGTTTCTGTACTTTATATTTCTCTTTCTTTTCACCTAAATAAAAATATTCATATGATTTAAATTTTTCTAAATCTTTAGAAAAGTAATTTATTTGGACATTGCCCTTTAGTCCCTTAGCATTACCAACAACACCAATAAAAATCAGATTGTTTTCTTCATCTACCACAAAAAACTAGATAACATTATTTATCTTCTTTGTCAGCTGGGGTTTCTTCGGCTTTAGCTTCTTCGGCTTTAGCTTCCTCGGCTGGGGTTTCTTCGGCTTTAGCTTCTTCGGCTGGAGCTTCCTTGGCTGGGGCTTCCTCGGCTGGAGCTTTTTCGGCTGGAGCTTCTTCGGCTGGAGCTTCTTCAGCTGAGGCTTCCTCGGCTACGGCCTTTTCTTTAGGCTCTGTTTCTTTTTTTGGTTTAGCCTTTTGAGGATTATTCCTTGGTTCTCTTTTTAAAATACCTGCTTCATCTAAAAAACGCGCCACTCTGTCAGTCGGTTTTGCACCTTTTGAAAGCCAGTCAATAATTCTTTCTTTATCTAGAGAAACTCTATCCTCATGATCTCTTGGTAAAAGAGGATTATAGGATCCAACCCTTTCAATGTATCTTCCGTCTCTAGGCATTCTTATATCTGCAACCACAATTCTATAATATGGTCTTTTTTTAGCGCCGCCTCTAGCTAATCGAATCTTAACTGACATTTTATATCCTTTTTTTAATCATTTTAATCCAACAAGTATCGCGTTCGTGCACGAAGCCTCGTTGACGAACGGCGATCTTTTAGACCGAAAAATTTATTATTTAATTAATAATAGCCCCATATAGTCTAAATAATAAAGATAAGTCAAGACAATCAATTAAGTAGAATAAATATAAATTCAGGACTATAAAAGATCATCATGACAAAAATTTTGAATAATAAAGATAAAATTTTTATCAAGCTCATAAGAATGAACGGAGCAGGTAATACTTTTGTTATTCATGACTCAAGAGAAAATAATATCAATATTAACAAGGAATTCATAAGTTATTTACTGGATAATAAAAAAATAAATAAATTTGATCAATTTATTGAAATTAATAAATCAAAAAATACTGATGCTAAGGTAATATTTTGGAATATAGATGGAAGTGAAGCAGAAATGTGTGGAAATGCACTTCGATGCATCTCATCGTTAATATTAAATGAGAACAATACAAAGGAATGCCACATTGAGACAATTAAAAGAAATGTTAAGTGTTGGAAAAATAATGAAAAAATATTTGTTGATATTGGAGAACCAATTCTCACATGGAATGAAATACCTCTAAAGAAAAGTACTGGAGATTTATCAACAAAGAAGATTGAACTGACAAACTTACCTTATGACCTTCCAAAATTTAGTGCAATAAATGTTGGTAATCCTCATGCGGTTTTTTTCTTCGAGAACGAAACTCCAGATCTTCATGAAATTGGGCATCTAATAGAAAAGAATGATATGTTTCCAGAAAAAATAAACGTATCATTTGCAAAAATTATAGATGAGAAAAATATAAAGCTTGATGTATGGGAAAGAGGTGCTGGAATTACTCTAGCTTGTGGATCAGCTGCTTGTGCTACTGTCGTTGCCTCAGTAAATTTAGGCTATACTGGAAGAGATGTTAAAGTTTTGCTTCCAGGTGGTGATATAGAAATTAACTGGAAAAATGATAATCATATTGTTATGACAGGTCCTTATGAATTTGATGGAGAAGATATAGTAAATATATCAGATTATAAATGAATAGAGATGCAGAAATAATTACATTTGGATGTAGATTAAATATCTATGAATCCGAAATTCTTAAGCAAGAGGTTAAAAAAGGTAATATTAAAAATACATCAGTTTTTAATAGTTGCGCTGTCACATCTGAAACAGTAAGACAGGTCAAACAATCGATAAGAAAAAGAAAAAGGCAATTCCCAGATGATAAAATTATTGTAACTGGTTGCGCTGCTCAAATCGATCCAAAGACTTTTTCAGAAATGGAAGAAGTGGATATCGTTTCAGGAAATCTAGAAAAGAGAGATATAAATAATCTGATAAAAAAGGATAAGCCCAAGGCTAAAATAAATGTTAGTAATATTTTAGAAAATAAGCAAAATCTTAATAGTTTGACTGACGGTTATGATAATAGAACAAGAGCCTTTGTTGAAATTCAAAACGGATGTAATCATAGATGCACTTTTTGCATAATTCCATATGGTAGAGGTAACTCATCCTCCAAATCAGTTAAAAATATAATTAATGAAATCAATCTAATGTTAGAAAAGGGACATAAAGAAATAGTTCTGACAGGTGTTGACATTGCATCTTGGGGGCATGATCTAGAAACTAAAACTAATCTTGGATTCTTAATTGATAAAATTCTTAAAGGCTGTCCTGATTTAAAAAGACTAAAATTATCCTCTATGGATGTAATTGGTTTTGATGATCAATTATTAGAGATTGTATCAAGTGAAAAAAGAATATTGCCTCACCTTCATTTATCTTTGCAGGCTGGTGACAACATGATCTTGAAAAGAATGAAAAGAAGACATCTTCGTGAAGATGCAATAAATTTATGTTCAAAAATAAGAGAAAAAAGAAATGATATGGCTTTTGGAGCAGACTTAATTACAGGATTCCCTACTGAGACAGATGAGATGTTTTTAAATACCATAAAAATTGTTGATGAATGTAACCTAGATTGGCTTCATGTTTTTCCATTTTCACCTAGGCCTGGAACACCTGCTGCCAAGATGCCACAAAATAAAAAAGAGACCTCTAAAAAGAGAGCTAAAATTTTAAGAGACAAAGGTGAGGAAATTAAAAAAGCTCATTTAAAAAATTTGGTTGGTAAAGAGATTGAGGTATTTGTAGAAAAAAATAACAGCGGGCATACAAACCAATTTGCACCCGTAAAATTAGAAGATGAGTTTTTACCTGGTACATCTGTTATTGCAAAAATATTTAAGTCAGATGATAATTTTGTTTATGGCAAATCCATTAATTAAGGCTCTACCAAATTATTACCAAAATCTATTGGGCCAACGTGTCTAATTACTACCTTCCCATTCTCATCAACAATAAAAGTTTCAGGAACTCCAGATATACCCATCTCGATCCCAAATAAACCATCCTTATCGATACCTATAAAGTCATAAGGATTTCCATGTTCACTGAGAAACTCAGTTGCATCATCGTCTTTATCTTTATAGTTAATACCTATTATTGTTAAATTCTCTTTACCTTTTAAAGCCATCAAAATTGGATGCTCAACCAAACAAGGTAAACACCAAGATGCCCAAAAATTAATAATTTTAAAACCTGGTTCATTCATTAAATCATATAAAGATTTATTATTTGATTTAACAAACTCTATATCATACTCCGGTATAGACTTACCTATCAGAGGACTTCTGTTTTCATTTGATCCACCAATTATTAACCAAAATAAAAATAGGAATAAAAGAAAAATAAAGATAAATAATGGTAAAAATCTATTCATAGTATCTATTTATCTTAAATTTTTATGTTATATAAGGGCATAAATTTATATTGGGTATTGTTATGAGCTTATTTGAGTCTTACTTAAGGGAAATAGAAGAGAGAAAGGCAATGGGTTTACATCCAAAGCCAATTGATAATGAAGCACTCACAGTTGAAATAATTTCCCAGATAAAAGATAAAAATAATATTCATCGTGAAGATTCTCTGAAATATTTTACCTATAATATTTTGCCTGGAACAACTGGCGCTGCAAAAGCAAAAGCACAATTTCTTAAAGAAATTATTCTTGAAGAAGTTTCTTTAAAAGAAATTTCTAAAGACTTCGCCTTAGAATTACTCTCTCATATGAAGGGTGGACCATCCATAAAAGTTTTACTCGATCTAATCTTAGAGTCAGATGAAACAACTGCACAAAAAGCAGGTGAAGTTCTTAAGACACAAGTATTTTTATATGAGGCAGATACCAAACGACTTAAGAATGGTTTTGCTGCTGGAAATAAAGTTGTAAAAGACGTTTTAGAAAGTTACTCCAGAGCAGAATTTTTTACTAAACTTCCAGATGTCGAAAAAGAAATTAAAATCGTAACCTATATAGCTGCGGAGGGTGATATCTCAACAGATTTGCTTTCACCAGGTGGCGAAGCTCATTCAAGATCAGATAGAGAATTACATGGCAAATGTATGATATCAGCACAAGCACAGTCTGAAATTCAAGAAATGCAAAAAAATCATCCTGACAAAAGAATAATGTTAATAGCTGAAAAAGGAACTATGGGTGTTGGTTCTTCGAGAATGTCAGGGGTAAATAATGTTGCATTATGGACTGGTAAACCTGGAAGCCCATATGTCCCATTTGTTAATATTGCTCCAATCGTTGCAGGAACGAATGGGATTTCACCAATATTCTTAACAACGGTAGATGTTACAGGAGGAATTGGTATTGATTTAAGAAATTGGACAAAAAAACTAGGCAATACAGGTGATCCTGTTCTTGGTGAAGACGGAAATCCCATTCTTGAACAGGTTTATTCAGTTGAAACAGGGACTGTTTTAGTAATAAATACAGAAAAGAAGAAACTTTATAATGAAAAAGGCGAAGAACTGGTCGATATTTCCTCTTCTTTGACTCCACAAAAACTTGAATTCATTAAAGCTGGTGGCTCTTATGCTATTGTCTTTGGAAAAAAACTTCAGGGGTTTGCTTGCGATACTTTAGGTATAGAGTTGGAATCTGTTTATGCGCCATCAGGGATAGTATCACATGAAGGTCAGGGTCTTACAGCTGTTGAAAAAATCTTTAACAAAAATGCTGTTGGCATTCCAAATGATATAATTTTACATAGCGGATCAGATGTTAGGGTAAAAGTTAATATTGTTGGCTCACAAGATACTACTGGGTTAATGACAACCCAAGAACTTGAGGCTATGGCAGCCACTTTAATTTCTCCAACCTTAGACGGAGCTTATCAGTCGGGCTGTCATACAGCTTCAGTTTGGGACTCTAAAGCTAAGGCTAATATTCCAAAACTTATGAACTTTATGAATAAATTTGGTCTTATAACGGCTCGAGACCCTAAAGATGTTTACCATCCTATGACAGATGTTATTCATAAAGTCTTGAATGATATTACTGTTGATGATCATGCAATTATCATTGGCGGGGATTCTCATACACGCATGTCAAAAGGGGTTGCTTTTGGCGCTGACTCGGGGACTGTTGCATTAGCTTTAGCTACAGGTGAAGTAACCATGCCAATACCGGAATCTGTAAAAGTAACCTTTAAAGGTATCATGAAAAATTATATGGACTTTAGAGATGTAGTGCATGCTACTCAGGCTCAAATGCTAGATCAATGTGATGAAAATGTTTTCCAAGGACGAATCATAGAAGTTCATATTGGTACACTACTTGCCGATCAGGCTTTTACATTTACTGATTGGACTGCTGAGATGAAAGCTAAAGCCTCAATTTGTATTTCTGAAGATGAAACCCTTATTGAGTCTTTAGAAATAGCAAAATCTCGTATTCAAACTATGATTAATAAAGGAATGGATAATCAAGAAAATACTTTAAAAGGTCTAATTGGTATAGCTGATCAAAGAATAGAACAAATTAATTCTGGCGAGAAACCTGCATTAGCTCCAGATGAGAATGCAAAATACTATGCTGAAGTTATAGTTGATCTAGATAAAATAGACGAACCTATGATTGCAGATCCAGATGTTCATAATGCTGATATCTCAAAACGTTATACTCACGACACAATTAGGCCTATCTCCTATTATTCTTCAGAAAAGAAAGTAGACCTTGGTTTTGTTGGGTCATGCATGGTTCACAAAGGAGATATGAAAATATTGGCAAGAATTCTTAAAAATATCGAAAGTAAAAATGGAACAGTAGATTTCAAGGCACCTCTTGTAGTTGCGCCTCCAACCTATAATATTGTTGATGAACTTAAGGAAGAAGGAGACTGGGATGTTTTACAAAAATATGCAGGCTTTGAATTTGATGACAATTCCCCTAAAAGCTCCGCTCGTACAGAATATGAAAATATTTTATACCTAGAAAGACCAGGCTGTAATCTTTGCATGGGTAATCAGGAAAAAGCTGAAAAAGGTGATACAGTAATGGCTACATCTACACGCCTTTTCCAAGGAAGAGTAGTTGCTGACGCAGAAGATAAAAAAGGTGAATCACTTCTAGCATCAACTCCAGTTGTTGTTCTGTCTACTATTCTTGGAAGAACTCCATCTATTGAAGAATATAAAGATGCAGTTGAAGGAATAGACTTAACTAAATTCGCCCCTCCAACTGAAAGTTTAAGATCGCCACAATTATAAAATTAATTAGATAATAAAAAAGCGACTCCAGAAGGGTTAGGAGTCGCTTTTTAGAAAACCATTTTGATTTTCATGAACAAGTTACCATAAAGAGGGTATATGATGGGTAACTTGAATAAATACTTAACTTGACAAATTGTTTTGGCAACATGATGTTATAAATATGTCAAAATTTAGAAATTATCATTACTAAAAATAATGAGAAAAACTAAAATACTATCTGGTAATGCTTATATTTATGAAGCAAAACTCAAAGAGGAAGAAAAATTTTTTTCAAAAAAAGAATTAAATAAAATTCTTTCTTTTTATGGAATGAGAGTTGCTTCAGGTGACTGGAAAGACTATGCAATTGACAGAGATAAAGATAAGTCGTCTTTTTCAATTTATAGACACGCTAGTGAAATGCCTATTTATAAAATTATAAAAAATCATAAAATAAAAAACCCAGATGATAAGTGGAAAATATTATCAATGTCAGGCCAAGAAATAAAAAGAAATAGAAATCTAGAAAAAATTTTGAAATTTTTAGACGGTAAACGCCTAATATTGTTAAAGAGGTAAATGAAAATTAAGAAGATAATTGATTATTGTCTCTCATTACCTGAGGTAAAAGAAGATTATCCTTTTGGTCCTGATGTACAGGTTTTTAAAATCAAAAATAAACTCTTTGCAATACTCACAAAGCGAAAAGGTATTTATAGAATAAACTTAAAATGCCATCCTGAAGAAGCTTTAATACTTAGAGAAATTTTTGAGGATGTCATACCTGGCTATCATATGAATAAGATGCACTGGAATACAGTATTATTAAATGGCTCAATACCTGATGAAGAAATTAAACGAATGATAGACAGATCATATTGCCTAGTAGTTAAAAAATTAAAGAAAAAGATTAGAGAATTTCTTGAAATTAAGCACGGTCATAAAAAGGTTTTTAAATCTATCTCATCCCCTTGGGTTTGAATATTTAAATTATATTAGATTGTGAGTCCCTAGGGGTATCGAACCCCTTGTATGAAAGAAAATTATTGAGCTGTAAAGCCGCCATCAACACTTAATACGGAACCTTGGCAAAGACTTGAGTCAGGTGAAGCAAAGAAATAAATTGCACCAGCAACTTCATCAGCTGTGCCCATTCTACCTATTGGCATTGTACCCTTTAGCATTTCTTGAGCTTCTGCCTTATCTGGCATTAGATCTGTCCATCTGTCCATCATACCTGTTTCAATTACACCAGGACAAACACAATTTATTCTTACTCCTGTATTCGCTAGCTCAATAGCCATATCACGAGTAAAAACTACTAAGCCTCCTTTTGCACTTCCATAGGCTGTAGAAAGCGGAAAGCCAACCAGTCCATTTAGTGAAGAAATATTAATAACGCTTCCTGACCCTGCATCAACCATACCTGGTACAATATATTTGCACATCAACCAAGGTCCCTTTAGATCTGTATCGAGAACTCTATCCCATTCTTCTAATGTTGTTTTGTCATAGGTTTGATTAAGTTCGGAACCAGCATTGTTAACAAGAACGTCTACTTTATCCCAGGTCTTGTAAGCATGATCTGAAACTGCTTTGACATCAGTTTCAATTCTTACATCACATTTAATTGCATCTACTGAAGACCCCATTTCATTTGCAAATGAATTAGCTGCGTCAATATCAATATCTGCAATAAGAACTTGTGCGCCTTCTTCAACAAAGCGTTTAACTGTTGCAGCACCAATACCACTTGAGCCGCCAGTAACTATACAATTCAAGCCTTTAAGGCGCACGATAAATTCTTCTAATCTCTTCTTCCCATAAACTGAAGAATGAAAAGGAATAGGTTAATAAAATCTAAATAAAGAGTTAAGGAACCCATTATAGCTGATTTTTCTGCAGCTTCAGCACCGCTATATTGAACTCTATTTAACCAATCTCTTTTAATTTTCTGTGTATCCCAAGCAGTTAATCCGGCAAAAATTAAAACACCTAAAACACTTATTATGAATGACATTTGACCGCTTCCAACAAAAAGATTAACTATTGAAGCGATAATTAAACCAAAAAGGCCCATCATTAAAAATGCTCCCATTGCTGATAGATCTCTTTTAGTTGTATATCCCCAAAGACTAAGGCTTGCAAATGCACCCGCTGTTACAAAAAATGCTTGAAAAACAGCTGTTCCGGTATAAGCAAGAAAGATATAGGATAAAGATAGACCCATTAGTCCAGCAAAGACCCAAAATACTGATTGTGCTCTAGAGGCGGACATTGAATTAATTTTTGATGCAAAATAAAAGACAACACCCAATGGAGCAAACATAACAACGTAAATCAGCATTGTATTAGCTATAGCCACATAAAGGCCTGATGTAGCAGAGAACCATGCAACTATTCCAGTTAAAGCAAGGGCTGCAGACATATAATTATAAACGCGAAGCATGTGTGATCTTAAACCTTCATCAATTTGAGCTTGGCTTAAGTTTGCTATGCTTGATTGCGCATTATTAAAATTGTTCATTTTAAACTCCGTATAATTCGTTATATTGAATAATAATTATATTGTTATAACAATGATTTTATTCAAGCCCAAATATAAAATTATTAAATTATTGAAAGGTAACTATAAATGGCTAAAAAACTGTCAGTAAAACAAAGAAATGAAAGTCTAAAAAAGCTGAATGGATGGAAAAAAACTAGAGGAAAAGACTCGATTGAGAAGGATTTTATTTTTAATGATTTTCAGTCAGCCTTTTCCTGGATGACAAAAATGGCATTTGCTGCCGAAAAAATGGATCACCATCCTGAATGGTTTAATGTTTATAATAAAGTAAAAGTGACGTTAACAACACATGATGCAAACGGTATTACCCAGCTTGATATTGACTTAGCAAAGGTTATGAACAAAACTTTTAAAATTTAACTATTTAGGAGCCATTCTTATTGCGCCGTCAAGTCTTATACTCTCGCCATTAAGCATTTCGTTTTCACAAATATGTCTTGCTAACTCTCCATATTCTTTTGGATAACCTAATCTTGCAGGAAATGGAACTTGACCTCCTAATGACTGCTTTAATTCATCAGGGGCTCCTGCAAATAACGGAGTATCGAAAAGCCCAGGAAGAATAGTATTAACTCTAATTCCTTCTCTTGAGAGATCTCTAGCAACTGGAAGTGTCATACCAACAATCCCACCCTTTGATGCGGAATAAGCAGCTTGTCCAATTTGACCATCTTCAGCAGCAACTGAAGCCGTATTAACAACAGCCCCTCTGCCACCATCATCGGTTACTGGATCTAATGTCATCATACCAGCGGATGAATAAGCGATACATCTAAAAGAACCTATTAAATTTATTTGAATAACGGTATTAAACGGATCTAAAGGATGAGGGACGATATCACCAGTTTTTCTATCCCTGGCCGCGGTTTTAACTGCAATACCTATACCTGCACAGTTGATAAGTATTCTCTCTTGCCCAATCTCACTTCTAGATTTCTCAAAAGCCGCAATAACACTTTCATCGCTTGTAACATTAGATTCGCAAAAAATACCGCCTATTTCAGATGCAACCTTCTCACCTTTCTCTGCATTGAGATCAAAAAGTGCACATTTAACTCCAAACTTTGATAATTCTCGTGCTGTTGCCTCGCCAAGACCAGATGCCCCTCCAGTAATTACAGCACTAATATTTTCATCTAATTTCATTTTTTTTCCTTTAGTTTAAATTTGTTCAAATTCTTGTTTTTTATTTTTTTGAATTTTAGCCTCTCTCCTTACAATATACAACGTAGATAAAATAATAATTGAAGAACCAATTAAAGTATTTAATCCAAAAATTATCCCAAAAATTAAAAAATCTACCGCTGCACTAGCTAATAATCTTACATAATCTATAGGAGCAATAACAGATGCTTCACCAATTGCATATGCTCTTATAAAAAAATTATGGGCTATAGATGCACATATTGCCATCAATAAAATTAGAATCAACTGATCTAGGTTGGGGGTAACCCATACTAAGAGAGCTGGGATGATCATTATCGGTATACTTACGATATTAGAATAAAACATTAGTGTTATTGGCTTATCATATTTTGAGACAACTTTAACAAAGATTGCCGCACCGGCAAAAGCTATTGCTGCACCAAGAGCTGATAGGGCTGCAACATTGTAATTCCCAGAAGGATTAAGCATAATTATGACACCCAAAAAACCGATAAGAGCAGCAACGGTTCTTTTTAATCCAACTCGCTCATGTAAAAATATTGCTGCCAAAGGAACAACGAAAAGAGAACTTGAAAACCTAATAGCTTGGGCATCTGCAAGAGGCATATTAACAATCGCATAAAACCCCATCATTATACCTAACGCGCTAATTACTCCTCTAGCAATTTGTAAAAGAGGGACCTTTGTCTTAATACCTCCTTGGGAAAGACCAGCCTTAATTAAAAATGGTAAAATTACTATTAAGCTAAATGAAGCCCTAAAAAAAGAAATCTGAAATGCATGAAAATCATTACCTAGATATTTTGCCAATGCTGCCATTGTTGTAAAAGCAAAAACTGACATAAAAAGCCAAAAAGCGCCCTGAAGATTATTTGATAAACCTGAAACAAACCCCCTGACTTTATCAATCATTAACTACGAACCCTGACGACAACCTTTCCTTTTGCTTTCCTGTCCGCAAGATCTCTTATCGCTTTAGCGCCATCTACCAAATCATAAACTTCAGAAATATGAGGCTTTAAAAAACCATCTTCATACATCTTTAAAAGATCATTAACATTATCTTTATGTTCATTGGGAAACAAAGATTTGAAAGCTCCCCAAAATACGCCAACAATTTGACACCCTTTCAATAGGGTTAAATTTAAGGGTATTTTTGGTATATAACCTGCAGCAAAACCAACTACTAAATATCTTCCGTCCCAGGCAATTGCTCTCAAGGTTGGCTCAGCATAATCAGCGCCAACTGGATCATAAATAACATCGACACCCTTTCCTTCTGTCATATCTTTAATTTGATTTGAAAGAGCTTTTTGATCATCTCTATCTAAATCTCCAGACTTATAAACCAAACCCTCATCAGCTCCATGATCGCGACAAATATTAACTTTCTCCTCTGATGATGCAGCTGCAATAATTCGAGCACCCATAGCTTTACCGATTTCAACCGCCGCAAGGCCAACACCGCCAGCAGCCCCTAAGACCAACATAGTTTCATCTTTTTTTAATTTAGCTCTATCTTTCAAAGCATGGTGTGATGTTCCATATGTCATTAAAAATGACGCGGCGGTATCAAAATCCATACTTTCTGGAATAAGGGTTAATGACCCTTGATCGACAGATATTTTTTCAGCAAAAGATCCCCATCCCGACGATACAATTACTTTGTCACCAATATTAAATCCTTCAACACCCTCACCAATCTCTGATACTATACCTGCAGCCTCACCACCGGGTGAAAATGGTAATGTAGGTTTAAACTGATATTTATCCTCAATAATCAAAACATCTGGAAAATTTACCGAAGCAGAATAAATATCAACTATTACTTTTCCAGGAGAAATAACCGGATCATCAACATCTTCATAAGACAGTGTTTCAGGTGGTCCAAATTCTTTACATAAAAGGGCTTTCATTGGTGTCTCCAAAAATTTAATTTATTATCTTTAAACTGAAAAAAACTATACGCCAAGATATTAAAAATGTTAGATCATTAGGTATTATTTTTTTATAGGAATAAAATGCGCGGCTATTTCGGATTTGGAGCAGAAGGAATATCAAAACCTATGAATATGGGTAACCTTGTAAGATCAGCGCATGCTTTTGGTGCTCAATTTGTATTTACTGTTTCAGCACACTATTCAGTCAGAGAAGGTAAATCAGATACATCAAAAGCTCCCAATCATTTACCTTGGTACGACTGGGATAGTTGTGAAGAAATGGTTTTGCCAAATAAGTGTAAATTAGTTGGTGTTGAATTAATAGATGACGCTATTGAATTACCTTCTTTTCATCATCCAAAACAAGCGGCCTATGTACTAGGACCAGAAATGGGTTCCTTATCCAAAGAAATGATAAAAAAATGTGACTATACTATAAAAATTCCTACAAAATTTTGTATAAATGTTCAGATTGCAGGTTCAATCGTAATGTATGATCGGATTAGATCCTTAGGAAAGTTTGCACAGAGACCTCAAACCGAAGTTGAGCAAAAAGATGACTGAAGATAAAGAAAATAAAGAAGTAAGTTTAGTTGGTCTTACCAAAAAAGAAATCAAAGACTCACTAAGAAAACTCGATATACCTGATCAACAATTAAATATGAGAGTTAATCAAATATGGGGTTGGGTTTATAATAAAGGTATTAACTCAATTGATGAAATGACAACTCTTTCCCTTGATTTAAGAGAAGAATTAAAAAGATATCATAATCTTGAAAGACCTCAAATTTCTGATGAACAAATATCAAAGGATGGAACAAAAAAGTGGTTGTTGAAATTCAATGATGGTTCTGAAGTTGAAACAGTTTTTATCCCTGATGATGAAAGAGGAACGTTATGTGTTTCGAGCCAAGTTGGTTGTACCCTTAACTGTACTTTCTGTCATACAGGTACGCAAAGATTGGTAAGAAACTTAACTTCTCAAGAAATTGTATCGCAAATAATAATCGCAAAAGACTCTCTCAGTGAATGGAGACAGGAGCCGAGGCAAATAACAAATATTGTTATGATGGGTATGGGTGAACCATTGTATAATTTTGAAAGTGTTAGAGATGGAATTCTTACTATGTCTGACGATGCTGGCCTCTCTATCTCAAAAAGAAAAATAACCCTCTCAACATCAGGAATAGTTCCTAAAATAAAAATGGCGGGTGATGAGATTGGATCAATGCTTGCAATCTCATTGCATGCTACGAATAATGATCTTAGGAATGAGATAGTTCCCATAAATAAAAAATATCCAATTGAAGAATTACTCGAGGCATGTAGAAATTATCCAGGGTTATCAAATTCAAAAAGAATAACCTTTGAATATGTTATGTTAAAAGGTGTCAATGACTCTGAAGCTGAGGCAAGAGACCTAGTGAAATTAATTTCTGGTATACCAGCAAAAATAAATTTGATACCATTTAACTCTTGGCCGGGGTCTTCATATGAATGCTCAGACTGGGAACAAATAGAAAAATTTGGTGATATTGTTAATAGAGGCGGTTATGCAAGTCCTATTAGGACACCAAGGGGAGAAGATATCTCTGCAGCATGCGGCCAATTAAAAAGTGATACAAAAAAAGTAAGGGCCTCTGAAAAGTATAAAAAAGAACTTGCAAAAATTGAGAGTAAGCGTATAGGACGGCTATAGTTTAATCCGGAGAGTGGAAGATGAGTAAGGACAAAAAAATAAACAAAGTTGTTTTGGCCTATTCAGGAGGTCTTGATACTTCAGTAATTTTAAAATGGCTTGAAGAGAAATATGAATGCGAGGTTGTCACCTTTACAGCTGATCTTGGTCAAGGTGCAGAACTTGATGATGCAAAAGAAAAGGCTAAATCACATGGAGTTAAAGAAATATTTATAGAAGATCTAAGGGAAGATTTTGTTAAAAATTATGTATTTCCTATGTTTAGAGCAAATACACTGTATGAAGGAAAATATCTTCTTGGTACTGCCATAGCCAGGCCCCTAATCGCAAAGAGACAAATAGAAATTGCACATGAAGTTGGAGCTGATGCTGTTTGTCATGGTGCAACAGGCAAAGGCAATGATCAGGTTAGATTTGAGTTAGCTTATTACGGATTAGATTCAAATATTAAAGTTATCGCACCTTGGAGAGAATGGGATTTAAACTCAAGGACAAAACTAATAGATTTTGCTGAAAAGCATCAAATAACAATTATGAAAGATAAAAGAGGAGAAGCCCCTTTTTCTGTTGATGCAAATTTATTGCACACATCTTCAGAGGGGAAATTGCTTGAAGATCCATCTATAGAGTGTCCTGAGGATGTTTATCAAAGAACTATTTCTCCCGAGAAAGCTCCTGACAAACCAACATATATTGAAATAGGTTTTCTTGAAGGTGATCCAATTTCAATTGATGGAGAAAAACTATCGCCAGCAGAAATTCTCACTAAACTAAATAGAATTGGGGGAGAAAATGGAGTTGGTAGATTAGATTTCGTTGAGAATAGAAGCGTCGGGATGAAGTCCAGAGGAATTTATGAAACTCCTGGTGGAACAATTTTACTTGAAGCTCATAGAGGTATCGAGCAGATAACTCTTGATAGAGAGGCCTGTCATCTTAAAGATGAGATAATGCCAAAGTACGCAGAATTAATCTATAATGGTTATTGGTTCTCCTTGGAGAGAAGAATGCTGCAAAAATTGATTGATGAAAGTCAAAAAAATGTTTCAGGTGAAGTAAGAGTTAAAATATATAAAGGTAGCGCAGTCGTAGTTGGTAGATCTTCCAAACAGTCACTTTATTCTCTTGAACACGTAACTTTTGAAGAAGATAGTGTTTATGATCAAACTGATGCTGAAGGCTTTATTAAGATTAATGCCCTGAGGCTTAGGCTTTCAAATAAAGACTAAAGTTCAAAGTCAGAAAAATCGATATTATTTTGAGAGCAAGTTGCTGCCAATGTATTTAATAAAAGGCACGCAATAGTCATTGGGCCAACTCCACCTGGTACTGGTGTGATGGCAGAGGATTTTTTTCCAGCTTCAACAAAATCTACATCACCAACTAACTTGGTTTTACCTTCTCCTTTTTCAGGCGCTGGCAATCTATTTATACCAACATCTATAACAACGGCACCATCTTTAACCCAATCTCCCTTAACCATTTCAGGTATACCGACAGCTGCAACTAAAATATCTGCTGATAAACATACTTCCTTTAAGTTTTTTGTTCTGGAGTGACAAATTGTTACTGTACAATTTTCTCTAAGAAGTAATTGTGCAATTGGTTTTCCAACTAAATTTGATCTACCAACAATTACAGCATGCAAACCAGATAAAGAGGGCAATGTATCCTTGATTAATAGAGATGCACCCTGTGGAGTACAAGGGACTAAGCCTTTCAAGCCACTTGCTAGATAGCCAGAATTTACAGGATGAAGACCATCAACATCTTTTGAAGGCAATATTCTTTCTATTATTTTTTGCTGCTCCATATGTTTTGGGACAGGAAATTGAACTAAAATACCATTAACAGATTTGTCGGAATTTAATTTCTCAACCTTTGCTAAAAGATCATCTTCAGAAGTACTCTCTGGTAAACGATATTCAAAAGAATTCATTCCAGCTTCTTTTGTTTGTATACCTTTGTTTCTTACATATATTTCGCTGGCTGGATCATTACCAACCAATACAACCGCTAAACCAGGCGTTATCTTGTACTTATCTTTTAAATCATTTATAGCACTCTTCAATTTCCCTCTAAGACGAGAAGCATAATCCTTTCCATCTATAATAGAAGTTACCATATCTTGTTACACCATAGGCCAATACTCTCTTAGCAGAGATCTTAAAAAATAAATTATTAAAAGTGCTATTATGGGTGATATATCCAGTCCACCAAAATTAGGTAAGAAAGATCTAATTTTTCTGAAAACTGGATCAGTTAATCTCCATGCAGTTTCATGGAGCATCCTAACTATTTGATTTGAGTTATTGATGATATTCAATGATGATAGCCAGCTTAAGATAACTGCAATAATAATTACCCAGGAATAAAGATCCAAAATAGCGTCAATAAGAAGAAATGTTGAATTCATTATAAATGTTTACTATTTGTCGAGGATGTTTTCAACATACAAATTCAAACTCTAAATATAGAGTTCACCCACTACCAAATTAATATAATATCATTATCAGATTTATAGAGTTTATCACCTTTTTCAGTGGAAAAGGCTTTATGAAATTCTTTCATATTGATTATAACTCCATCCACTCTAAACCTTGAGGGTGAATGAACACTTGTAGCAACCCTCATCTCATAAATCTCATCTCTAAATTTAACTCTATCTGATTGGGCTGTTCCTATAAAAAATCTTTGTTCACCTGTATAATTATCAATAATTGGAGATGGCTCTCCTTTTAAAGAAATTTTATATGCCCTGAAAGCAGCTTTTGCTCCTCCTAGGTCGGCAATATTTTCTCCAAGAGTAAGTTCACCATTTAATGTTCTTCCAGGCAGTACTTCGTATTGAGAGTATTGATTTGCTAATAAGGCAGTTCTTTTATCAAAATTATCTCTATCTTCCTTAGTCCACCAATTTCTTAAATTACCATCCCCATCAAACTGAGAGCCCTTATCATCAAATGCATGGCTTATTTCATGCCCAATTGTAACGCCTATAGCGCCATAATTTACTGCATCATCTGCCTTAGGATTAAAATTTGGTGGCTGCAAATAAGCTGCTGGAAAAACAATTTCATTTTTTGTTGGGCTAAAATAAGCGTTCACAGTCTGAGGAGACATAGACCATTCACGTCTATCAACTGGACCATTTAGTCTTTCTAACGCTTTTTTATAACCAAAAATAGCAGAATTATTTAAATTACCATACAAATCGTCTGGGTTAATTTCTAATCCCTCATAATCATCCCAAACCTCGGGGTAACCAATTTTTACTCTCATTTTAGAAAGTTTCTCAAGAGCTCTTTTCTTAGTCTCATCGGACATCCATTCTAGCTCTTGTATTCCAATTCTGTATGACTCTAATAAATTATCAACAAGGATTTCCATCTTATCTTTATACTCAGGAGGGAAAAATTCATTAACATAAATTTTACCTAGCGCATCCCCCATAATACCATTTACAAGTCCAACAGCTCTTTTCCAGAGATCAGGTAATTTTTCTCTGCCGGTTAAAATCTTTGAAAATTCAAATGATTCTTGGATAAAATCGTCTGATAATGATCCTGCGGATCCTTTTACTAAACGAACTATTAAGTAATCTTTCCACTTATCAATGGGTATCTCATTCATAAGATTAACCAACGCAGTGATATAAACTGGTGACTCAACAATAAACTTATTTTGACTTTCTAATCCAAGCTCCTCCACCCATTCATTCCAGTATTTTCCACCCAAATCATATAATCGATCTTTTTTATATGGATTATAAATCCTTTCAGGATCACGCATTTCTAATCTTGATAACTGTACTTTTGCTAATTCATTCTCTATTTCAAAAGCACTCAAAGCTTTCTGTTTTGGATTTTTTATAGAAGCTAGCCTTAGTAGATTTTCTATATGAGTAATATAAGCACTTCGAATCTCTTTATAGTTATCTTCTAGATAATAATCCCTATCAGGAAGGCCAAGGCCACCTTGATCAATATAAATTGTATAATTAAGAGGATCCTTTAAATCATCATAGATAAATATTCTTAGAGGTGAAGATGATCCAGTCTTAATAGATCGCGAAAAATATTGCCAAAGATCTATAACATTTGATATCTCAGAAATTATTTTTAGCTCGGGCAATATTGGATCGTAGCCCAGTCTATTGACTTTATCTCTATCAATAAAACTCCTATACAAATTAGCAATTTTCAATTCTTCATCAGAAATATATGGATTATTATTTTCAATTCTCTCGATTATTTTTTTTATTAGCATATCTTGATTAGAATAAGACTCCTCTCTTAAAGTCATATATGAACCCCAACCAACCTGGTCATCAGGTATTGGGGTATTATCCAACCAATTGCTATTAATATGATCGTAAAGACTATCTTGAGGTCTAACTAAATAATTAAACTCATTAGGGTTTATTCCAGATATTAAATCTTCAGCATAAGAAATAATTGAAGAAAATATGATATTTAAAAATAAGACTATATATATAATTGATTTCATCAGCATTCCTTTACATTGCGCTTATTCCGCCATCAATTTTTAATTCTGCTCCAGTTACAAATTTAGACTCATCACTCGCTAAGTAAAGAACCGCATAAGCAACATCGTCAGTATCACCAACAACACCAAGAGGTATTTGCATAGAAAGTTTTTGCAAAAGTTCATCGCGCTCAAGTGGCGGTTTATTTCCACGTCCACCTGACAACCACCCGTCTAAAATTGGGGTATTAATAAATGTAGGATGAATTGAATTACATCTGATTTGATAACCCTGTCTTGCACAATGAAGAGCAACTGATTTAGACATCATCCAAACGCCTGCCTTAGCTGTGTTGTATGAAACCATATTATGTCCTGCAATTAATCCAGATATAGAAGAAGTATTTACTATTGATCCAGGAGCATAATTCTTCATAATTGGAATTGCATATTTACAGCCTAAGAAAACACTATCTGTATCAATCTTCATAATATTTTGAAATGTCTCATAGTCGGTATCCTCTACGGTAGATCCTCCACCAATTCCGGCATTATTAATTAAAATATTTAATCCGCCCATTGAGTCTTCCGCTTGCTTCAGAGCATTCTGCCACTGAGTTTCGGACGATACATCCAAAGAAATGGCATAAGCTGACCCTGAATAATCTTTATTAATTTTTTCAGATACTTCTTTAATTCCCTCTTCATTAATATCAGCAACAACAACTTTTGCTCCTTCTTTTGCAAGCATAATCGCTATTGCCTCGCCAATACCTTGTGCTGCACCGGTAACGAAAGCCATTTTTCCTTCAACTCGTCCAGTCATAATTTCCCCTAAACATATTTATAATTATAAAAATTTTATCTTATCCATCAAATTTTAAATGACTAGAATTATCTTGTATATTCAGTAAAAATTTGTTTTGAAAGAATAGCAGGAAGAATTCTAGGATTTTTGCTATCCTTTTTCCAATATAAATATAAAGGTACTCCTCCTCGCTTATATTTTTCAAGTTCTTCAGTTATTTTTGGGTCGTAATTTGTCCAATCAGCTACGAGATAAATAATATTGCCATTTGATACCGTCTCTTTAAAAAATTTTGAATTAAATACAACGGCTTCATTTACTTTACATGTTAAACACCAATCAGCAGTGAAGTTTACCAATACATTTTTACCTTCAGATCTATATTGATTAACTTTTGCGGTTTGCCAGCTTTCTCCAATTACTAATTCCTTGGGCGTTGATATTCTCTCAGCGTCATATGAGAAAATAACGTAAACAATACCTAAAATAGCAGCTGAAAATGATAAAAATTTATTAATACTTCTTAGATGACTCAGCTTGTAGATTGATAGAGAAATAATAATTAAGAATAATGCTATTAATAAATCCCTAAGGCCTATAAAACCAGACTGTCTTTGCACAACCCAAGCTAACCATATTGCTGTTAAAAGCATTGGGATCGCCATTACTTGTCCTACCTTGACCATCCATACACCAGGCTTGGGTAATAAATTTAAACCAGAAGGTATTAATGATAAAAACATTGTTGGAAAAGCTACACCAAGACCCAACGACAAAAATATAAATGAAGACACATAGAATGGTTGCGAAAGCCCCCATCCAATAGCAGCTCCCATAAAAGGTCCTGTACAGGGTGTTGCCACAATTACTGTAAGGCAACCTAGTAATAAAGAATTTAAATATCCCGTACTTTTTGACCCTAAGTTTCCTAACCTTGTAAAAGAGGTGCCTATTTCAACTTTAAAAAACAAAATAAAAGCTATGCTAAAAAATAATAATGATAAGAGGGTCGATACTACACTTGATTGCAATTGCCATCCCCAGCCAACAGCCTGGCCAAGATTTCTAAAAATGAAAGTAAGAGATAAAAGAGCTAGCATGCTTAATTCGACTCCTAATCCAAATACTAAACCATGACGCCAAGCATTTTTTTCAGATGACTCTTTTACAAAAGACATTACTTTAAGAGCTATAACAGGAAAAACACATGGCATAATATTTAATATAATTCCCCCAAAGAAAGCGAGAATGATTGCGACCATAAAAGATAAATTTGATGTCTCTGGTATATCTATTTTGTCAACATAGCTAATTGATTGATCGATTTGATATGTCTGTTTAGTATTAGCAAACTGTACCTCCAAAACGCCAATTACATTTTTTGCATTGTTAGAATATTTGATTGGGCGTTCAACAACCAGTTTTGTAGAATTTTCTAAATTGTAAAAATCTTGCTTTGATGAGTATTTAATTAAACCTTTGTTTTCAGGAAAAAAGTAGGCCTTAGTTATATCATTATTTTTATTCTCCCATTCTATTGAAAAATAATTATTAGATGCCTCAACTAATAATTTTCTGTCAAAGTTTATAGGTAATTCATTATACCATAATGATAAAATTTCTCGTGAAGCCTGAATATCATCATCGGAATAACTACTCAAATCGAAATCAATAACGGCTTTCTCAGGTATACAAATTTTTTCACAAATCAAAAAATCTATTTCAAAAATAGTCGGTCCATTTTTAATATAGTCGCTATCAACAGAAAAAATTGCTGGTAGCACCACCTCATTATAATAACCATAAGTCATAAGAGGTTCCTCCGGAGTTTTCTGAGGAGAAGGCCACAAGAATTTTTTAAATTCTATTGTTTCAGTATTTTTCCATTTAATCTCAGCGGGGAGCCCAGAATCCCCAGGATTTTTCCAATATATATGCCAACCAGGTTCAATCTCGAATTTAATGCCTATAACAAAATCTTCGTTAGCAACTATCTCATTGGTCTCAACTAGTAATTCAATTTTTGCATGACTTGTATCGACAGAAGCAAACTTCGCATTTACGAAAAGCGGAAAAATAAAAATTATAAAAAATAATATTAATTTTTTTTTCATTGTGGTTACTTTCTAACTATTCTCTATACAAGATAATTGAACTTAAAATTTTTAAATCTTCAAAATATTAACATTCATGCATAAACATATTAAAAGATCATTAAACCAAAGTTTTAGTTTATGATAGCCTATTTATAAAGAATAAAAAATTTGAGACCTATGAAAAAAGAAAATGTTAAAATTCTTGGTATTGAAAGCAGTTGTGACGAAACAGCTGTTTCTATTGTTGAGGTTAACAAAAGTGACGAGGGTAAGATTTTATCCAATATTGTTTTTAGCCAAATAGATGAACACTCTCCATTCGGTGGAGTTGTTCCAGAAATAGCATCGAGATCTCATGTAGAGACCTTAAGTCCATTAATAGATCAAGCACTAGAAGAGGCTTGTTTAAAAATTGAGGAAATTGACGGAGTTGCAGCAACATCGGGGCCAGGATTAATAGGGGGCTTAATTGTAGGATTAACAACCGCAAAAGGGATAGCTCTTGGATTAAATATTCCCCTTATAGGGGTTAATCACCTTGAAGGTCATGCCCTCACCCCTATTCTTACAAATAATATTTCACCACCCTATATTTTGTTGCTTGTGTCAGGTGGGCATACTCAACTAATTATGGTCAAAAGTATTGGTCAATACTACCAAATTGGGACAACAATTGATGATGCCGCGGGCGAGGCTTTTGATAAAGCGGCTAAATTTTTAGATATTGGGTATCCTGGAGGTCCTGCATTAGAAAATTTAGCAAAAAAAGGTAATAATAAGAAATATAATTTTCCGAGACCTTTGCATAACTCTAATGAGTGTAATTTTTCTTTTTCTGGGCTAAAAACTTCTTTAATTAGAGAGGCTAAAAAAATTGAACCCATTAATGATAGAACTCTTGCTGATTTAGCAGCTTCATATCAAGATGCAATAATTGATTGTATAAAAATAAAATCAGAAAAAGCTATTAGAAAAATTTTGAGAGAAAACGAAAATACTGAAATTCAATATTTTGTAGCTTCCGGAGGTGTTGCATCAAATAAAGCCATTAGAGATAGTTTAACAGTCCTTGCCAATAAGCATGAAATGAAATTCATCGCACCTCCAATGAAATTTTGTACAGATAATGCAGCAATGATAGCATGGGTAGGTGGTTTAAGATTGCTAAGAGGCCAAAAAGATAAATTGAACATTCCAGCAAGAGCAAGATGGTCACTTGAAGAGATGAGAATTTAAGAGGTAGTAAATGAATAAGAATAATAAATATTACAAAAAAATCTCTGTCATTGGAGCAGGTGCTTGGGGAACAGCTTTGGCTGAAGTAATAAGTCGTCAGGGCAGTAAAGTAAATCTATGGGCTAGAGAAGATAGTGTGGTAAATAGTATAAATACTTCAAATACGAATGATCTTTATTTACCTAATATTAAATTATCTGAACTTATAATTGCTCATAAAGATTTTAGTGATGTTTTAGAATGTGATTTGTTGTTAATGGTTACTCCTGCTCAATTTATGCGGCCCATTCTTAATGATATAAAAGATAATCTTCATGAAACAATCCCAATTGTTTTATGTTCTAAAGGCATAGAGATAGAAACGTTAAGCCTAATGAGCGAAATAGCAGAGGCCATTATACCTAATAATCCTCTGGCTGTTTTATCTGGACCAAGTTTTGCAATTGACGTTGTAAACAATAAACCAACTGCTGTTACTTTAGCTAGCAAAGACCTAAATATTGGAAAAAATATTGCCGACAGCATAAGCCTTCCAAAATTTAGACCATATTTAAGCGAAGATGTTATAGGTGCCCAAATAGGTGGTGCTACCAAAAATGTTATAGCTATAGCGGCTGGAGTTGTGGAAGGACAAAATCTTGGTGACAGCGCTCGTGCGGCAACTATAGCAAGAGGTTACAGCGAAATAAATCGCTTGGCTGTTGCATTAGGAGGTCAAGAGGAAACATTATCTGGATTATCTGGAATTGGAGATTTACTGCTAACATGCAGCTCTGTAACCTCACGAAATTTTTCACTAGGAATAAAGCTGGGACAAGGACTAAGTAAAGAGGAAGCTACAAATAATTTATCTTCTGTTGCAGAAGGAATGTATTCAGCAAAGGCTATAGATAAATTATCAAATAAACTTGGTATTGAAATGCCAATAACAAATGCAGTTAATGATTTAATAGAGAAAAATAGATCAGTTGATGAAATAATTGATAATCTTCTCTCACGGCCTATAAAAAAGGAGAAATAATGCTTTACTGTTTAATTTGCCAAGACAAAGAAAATGCTATTGAGACAAGAATGCAAAATAGAGAAGATCATTTAAAGTATGTCG
>Ga0208390_1000068_pt1 | contig 29328 bp, 30 predicted proteins | sample Knorr_S7_td_Surf_FD_185594 | JGI IMG/M metagenome (GOLD analysis project Ga0208390, IMG submission 185594) | Marine microbial communities from Southern Atlantic Ocean transect - Knorr_S7_td_SurfaceA_ad_6m_LV_A (SPAdes) (version 2) | ecosystem: Environmental > Aquatic > Marine > Oceanic | place...
GCTAAATCGAGCTAATTATGTCCTTAAAAACATTCCTAATTCAACTGAAACACAAAGAGCCTTGGACATAATGAAGAAATCTTTTATTGAACTTGGCTATGAAGAATACGCTGAAAAAGTCTCCAGCGTTGAAGCCCTAAACTAAAATGAATTTTGTTGTTTTTGGGGTAATTGCTCCAATAGCATATTTTGTTATTCGTTATCTTGTAAAAAGGCTCGTAATAAATTTTTTACAAGGCTTGAAGAAAAATTCGAATATTAAAAATATGACTAGATGTGACAATTGTGGGAAGTTTGTATCAGAAGATTTTATTAAGTTAGTTGAAGGTAAAAATATTTGCTCCAACCCAGGATGTAAAAATAATGTCAAATATTAAAATCATGTCCGGTTTCTTGGGTGGAAGAATTATTAAAACTATCCGCAATAAGAATTTAAAACCAACACCTGCTCGAGTCAGAGAGCAAATATTTTCATGGTTACGTCCTATAAAGAAAAATTCAATTTGTCTTGATTTATTTGCGGGTTCAGGATCTCTTGGTATTGAGGCACTTTCTAATGGAGTGAAAAAAGTGGTTTTTATTGAGCAAAACCAAGAGCTTTATAATAATTTATACAAGAACTGTCTTGATCTAAATATTCTGAGTGAAGTTAAACTACACAAACAGAGTGCAGAAAATTACATAAGAAGAACTAAAGAAATTGTATTTGATTTAATTTTTTTAGATCCGCCATTCAATAGAAACTATTTAAATTTACTTTTACCAAAAATTATTTCAGATTTTTCAAAGACCGGAACACTTATTTACATCGAAGAATCTAATTTTAATTTTTCAGATTATGATAAGAATCTAAAATTACTAAAAGAAACTTCCTCTGGAAACTCATTCGGAAGACTTTTTGAGGTTACATAGTGAGAATAGCAACGAGATCATCTAAATTAGCTTTGAAACAAGTAGATATTTTCACAAATAATTTTAAAACCCAAGACATAGATTTCGAAATAAAAAAACAAATAACTGAGGGAGATAAAAAAAGTAAAAAAGGGGAAAACCTCTTTGATAAAGCTCACTTTGTTGAAGATTTAGAAGAAAGCCTGCTAAACAACGAAGCAGATATAGCTATACATTCTTTAAAAGATATGTCGTGTCATGATACTAGGGGACTTGAAATATATGCTGCGATAGAACATCCATCAAGATCAGATGTTTTAATCTATAAAGATAAAATCGACTTAGATAATTTAAAGAACATTAAAATTGGAACTTCAAGTTTAAGAAGGAAAAGACAGTGTAAGCATTTTTTAAAAAATGATAATTGTTCGGAGATAAGAGGAAATATTGACACTAGACTTTTAAAGCTTCATGAAGAGAAATATGACGCAATAATATTGGCTAAAGCAGGCATTGAGAGACTTAACCTTAATGAAAATTATATCGATTTGGATTTTTTGCCAGCAATTGGCCAAGGAATTATCGCAGTCCAGTGCAGATCAAATGATAAAAAAACACAAACTTTGTTAGATCAAATTAAAAATTCTGAGCTTCTACAAATGATCGAAATAGAAAGAAAAATTGTCAGAGATTTAAACGCAACTTGTAATTCAGCTCTGTCAATTAGTTCAAAAATTTATGATGGAAAATGTGAAACTAATATGGAAATTTATGGAGAGAATGAGATTATATCTGAAAAATTTATCTCAGATCTCAATTCCATTGATGAATCAATAAAAATTGTTGTGAATAAAATTATCGAAAAAGGTGGTCTCAAACTATTAGATGAAAATTATTGATACAAAGCCTTATTCTACAACTCTTGAATATCATGAGATTATTAATATTCCTCTTTACAAAATATGTAAAGTTAAACAAATAGTTAATCTTTCTAATTATCATAATATTATTTTTCAAAGTCCTTCAGCAGTTATGAATTTTGACCAGATTGCTTTCTTGGAAGATAAAAGAATAATTGCTATGGGTCCTGGTACAAGTAGTCATCTAAGAAAACATAGTTATGTAGCTGAGGTTCCTGAAACTGAATATAGTTCTGAAGGCGTTATTAATCTATTAAATAAATCTGAATTAATTGGAAGAACCTTAGTTATTAAGGGTGAGGGAGGACTATCAAGAATTTCAGAATACCTTAATTCTGCCTCATTTATAACTGATGAACTCAATACTTATAATCGACAAAAATTTGAAAGCTATGAAAAAATAAAGAAACAATTCTCAAACATAGATTTTGTTATTTTTTCAAGTGCATTAGCTGTCGAATTATATTTTGAATATATTCACTTCAATAGAGAGAATATTAAATTTTTGGCAGTTTCTTCGAGAATTCAAAACGTCATTAAATCATTCAATAAAGAATCTGCGGTTATAGATTATTTTTCAGATGATCTTATTAGTCAGATTAAACTTACTTTGACTTAGATTTTGTCATAGAAGCAAAGAACTCTTCATTTGTTTTCGTATTTTTCAATTTTGAAATCAGAAATTCTGTAGCTGCTACTTCTTCTTGCTCACTGAGGACTTTTCTAAGCATATGTACTCTATTTAATTCATCCTTATCGACAAGTAAATCCTCTCTTCTGGTTCCTGATCTAAGAATATTTATTGCAGGAAAAACTCTTCTTTCAGCTATTTTTCTTTCGAGGTGGACTTCCATATTCCCTGTTCCTTTAAATTCTTCGTATATAACATCATCCATTTTAGAGCCTGTTTCTACTAATGCTGTCGCAACAATAGTTAAACTCCCACCTTCTTCAATGTTTCTTGCTGCACCATAAAATCTTTTTGGTCTTTCAAGCGCATTTGAATCTACACCTCCAGATAAAATTTTTCCACTTGCAGGCTGGACTGTATTATAGGCTCTACCCAAACGGGTTATAGAATCTAGTAAGATTACAACATCTTTTTTATGTTCAACTAATCTTTTAGCTTTTTCTATAACCAAGTCTGCCACTTGAACATGTCTTTGTGGTGATTCATCGAATGTGCTTGCAACCACCTCAGCATCAACAGTTCTTTGCATATCTGTAACTTCTTCTGGTCTCTCATCAATGAGTAAAACAATTACATGGGTTTCAGGGTTATTTTTAGTAATTGATTGTGCAAGATTTTGAAGTAGTAGTGTTTTTCCAGCTTTTGGTGGTGAAACAATAAGACCTCTTTGCCCTTTTCCAATTGGAGCAACTAAATCAATTATTCTTGGAGAGATATCTTCAGAACTGCCTGAACCTGTTTCTAATCTGAACCTAGAATCTGGAAAAAGTGGAGTTAAGTTTTCAAAAGCAATCTTCTCTTGTGTTTTTGAAGGTTCGTTATCATTTATAGACTCAACTTGCACTAGCGCAAAATATCTTTCCTGTTCTCTCGGTGGTCTAATATTACCTACTACAAAATCTCCAGTTCTTAAATTAAATTTTCTTATTTGGCTTGGAGATACATAAACATCATCTGGCCCAGCTAAATAAGATCCCCAAGGAGATCTCAAGAAACCAAAACCGTCAGGCAATGTTTCTAAGATTCCACCTCCGAGCAATTCTTTGCCATCCTTAGATATTGTTTTAAGAATATTAAAAATAATATCTGCCTTTTTTTGTCTTGAGACATGCTTTAATCCATGTTCTTCAGCAATATTTAAAAGTTCTTTAGTTGTTTTTTGTTTTAGTTCTAATGCGTTCATAAAATTAAATTAAATTGAGATGTTTGGTGGGAATGAATTATCCGAGTACCAATAATAATGTATTTGTTTGGATTTTAGAAGTTTCTTGTTACTAAATCTTCGAGTTCTTCTAAACTTACGGCACCTATAAGACTATCGACCATTTCCCCATTCTTAAAAATCATCAAAGAAGGGATACTCCTTACATTATACTGTAAAGCTAATTCTCTATTTGCATCGACATCAACCTTGCAAATAGAAAGATTTTCAGAATATTTTTCAGCTAATTCTTCAAGTGTTGGTGCAATTTGTTTGCATGGACCACACCACTCAGCCCAAAAGTCCACTAGAACAAGTTTTGTTTGTTCTAGAACTTCATTTTCAAATGTTTCGTTGTTAACTGATATTGTCATAATTTTTTGCCACCCATTTCGCATAATAAGTTATCACGGAAGATGAGCCTGCTCTGAATAGACTTATTAATGTCTCAGGAATTACATTATGTTCAAATATTTTTTTGTCAATAGCTTGTTGCAACATTGCATATTCTCCGCTCACTTGATATGCAAATACAGGAGCATTTACATTAGAAGATAATTTACTAATTACATCTAGGTATGGCATACCAGGTTTGACCATTAAAATATCAGCACCCTCTTGTAAATCTAGTTCTGCTTCTTTAAGCGCTTCTTCAATATTTCTTTTGTCCATTTGATAGCTGGCCTTTGAAATTCCCTCAGTTTTTTTGGATCCAATAGCTTCTCTGAATGGTCCATAAAAATTTGAAGAATACTTTGCTGAATAACTCAAAATAATTGTGTCTTTATTATCAGATTTTTCTAGTGCTTTTCTTATTGTCCCGATTCTACCGTCCATCATGTCAGAAGGTGCAATAATATCTGATCCTGCCTCAGCTAAATTCACAGACATACGCTCTAATGCTTCAAGCGTTAAATCATTATCAACAACTCCGTTGTTTATAATTCCATCATGGCCTGAAATTGTGTATGGATCTAGTGCTACATCTGTTATAAGAACTACCTCAGGAAATCGTTCTTTAACTTCTGATACCAATTTACACACAAAGTTTTTTTCATCTAAAGCATTAGTTCCAACTTCATCTTTCAAACCTTCTGAAATATTTGGAAATAAGGCTATAGTTTTAATCCCTAAATTAAGCAATTCATCTATCTCTTCAAACACCGCATTTCTAGAAAACAAAAATTGGCCTTGAAGTGATTCTAAAGGTTGCTTCTCAGCCACTGATTCTGAAACAAATAGTGGTTGTATGAGTTTCGACTTTGATAACCTAGTCTCAGAAACTAAATCTCTGATTATTTTATTTTTTCGTAGACGCCTTGGCCTGACATTTGGAAAAAGATTGTTTAACATAATTACAGTAGGGCAGTAATTATAGCCTACTTAATTATTTTCAATTAATTTTTTTTATTTTATAACTCAATATATATAAAATATAAAATTATGTTGTTGCTAAAATGTAGCTAAAATCATTGAAAATATATCTAAATTCTTTTAAAGTACGAAAAATGAAAATTTTAATTATAAATGGCGTTAATCTGAATATGCTTGGGAAAAGAGAGACAGATGTATATGGTACTGAGTCATTATCAGACTTAGAGAGTAAATTAAATGCCTTAAATTACGAAGCTGAACTTGAATTTTTTCAGAGCAATTCAGAAGAAGATATCATAAACAAGATACATTCACACAAAGAGGAAAAGTATGATTTTGGTATATTCAATTTTGGGGCTCATACTCATACGAATATCTCTATAAGGGATGCAATACTCTCTGTAGAATTTCCTTTTTATGAAGTCCATATTTCAAATGTATTTGCAAGAGAAGAATTCAGACATACTTCATTTTTTAGCGACATAGCTAAAGGATCTGTTGTTGGTTTTGGTTTTGATGGTTATGAATTTGCGTTAACAAAAATTATGAGAGGAAAGAATGGATCTTAGAAAAATAAAAAAATTAATAGAAATGCTTCAAGAATCTGATTTGAATGAGATAGAAGTCAAAGAAGGTGAAGAGAGTGTAAGAATAAATAGAAAAAAGGAGAGTATTATTCAAACAACTGCTCCTTCAACACCCAAAACGGATCAGTTAGAAAAGAATGATGGCGAAAATACCATTGAATATGGTAATCATGAGAAAATAGTTTCTCCAATGGTCGGTACTTTTTACAGAAAACCAGCACCTGATAAAGAGCCTTTTATAGAAGTGGGGCAGATGATTAAAAAAGGTGAGACCGTATGCATCATTGAAGCAATGAAAATGATGAATCAAGTAAAATCTGAATTTGATGGAAAAGTAATATCAATCAATATTGGTGATGGAGAACCAGTAGAGTTTGGTCAAGAGTTAATATCAATTGAAAAATCCTAAAAAAATACTGATTGCAAATAGGGGGGTAATTGCAATTAGAGCCTTAAGAGCAGCAAAAGAACTTGGATACGAAGTAGCTTCAGTCTATTCAACAGTGGATAAAGATCAGAAACATCTGAAATTATCAGATGAAGCTATTTGTATTGGCCCAGCAACGGCTAAGGATAGTTATATGAATGATGCAGCTATTATTTCTGCCGCAGAGTTAGTTGGAGCTGACGCAATTTATCCTGGTTTTGGTTTCTTAGCTGAAAATGCGTCATTTGCAGAGAAATGTAAAGAAAGTGGTTTTGAATTTGTTGGGCCTGATTCAAGAGTAATTGAAGTGATGGGAGACAAGATTAAAGCTAAAGAACTTATAAAATCTCTCGGAGTTCCAACTGTCCCAGGTTATGCAGGAAAAATTGAATCCCAGAATCAAATTGAGAATATAGTTGAACAGATTGAATATCCTGTGATAGTAAAAGCTTCTGCAGGCGGCGGCGGCAGAGGAATGAGAGTAGTGAATAAAAGAGATGAGCTTTGGGACGCAATAATTGGCGCTCAAAATGAAGCTAAGGTAGCATTTGGTAACGATGAGGTATTTATTGAAAAGTATCTTAAAAAACCAAGGCACATTGAGATACAAATATTTGGTGATGGCAAAGGTAGAGTAGTTCATTTGTATTCAAGAGACTGTTCTTTGCAAAGGAAATATCAAAAAATTATTGAAGAAGCGCCTGCAAAAAATCTAAATCAGGAGAAATTAAGTGAAATTCAAAATATTTGTGTAGCAGCTTGCTCCGAACTTAAATATAAAGGTGCAGGAACACTAGAATTTCTCTACGAAGATAACGAATTTTATTTCATTGAGATGAATACAAGAATACAAGTTGAACACACAGTGACAGAAATGATTACTGGAGTTGATTTAGTTCAAGCTCAGCTTTTATTAGCTCTTGAAGATAAATTTGATTTAGATCAAGAGAAGTTAAAAATTAATGGTCACGCAATGCAATGTAGAATTAATGCAGAAGATCCAAAAACTTTTATTCCCTCTCCAGGCAAAATTACCAGAGTACATAGGCCTGGTGGTTATCATGTTAGATTTGAATCACAGATCTATAGTGGATATGAAGTGCCAACCAATTATGATTCACTGATTGCAGAAGTCATTGTAAAAGATGGAGATAGAAAAAATACTATTAATAAGATGAGAATGGCGTTGACTGAATTAGTGATTGAGGGCATAAAGACGAATCAAGCACTACACCTTAAAATTCTTGAAGACGAAGGATTTCAGAATATTGATTACTATATTAAATATCTCGAGGATGAACTGATCTGATGAAAGAGTTTTATGATTACAAAGAAATAGAAAAAGAAATTCAAGATCTTTGGGATCAAAAAAAACCTTATGAAGCAAATATAGATACAACCAAACCAAAATTTTACTGTCTATCAATGTTGCCATACCCTTCAGGCAACCTTCATATGGGTCATGTACGAAACTACTCTATTGGAGATGCCGTTTCAAGATATAAAAAACTAAAAGGATTTAACGTTTTGCAACCAATGGGTTGGGATGCATTTGGCTTGCCTGCAGAAAATGCAGCAATTGATAAAAAAGTTCACCCGCAAGAATGGACTAAACAAAATATTAAACACATGAAAGAACAATTAAATTCATTAGGTTTTGCTTATGACTGGACCAAAGAAATAAATACTTCTGATAAATCCTACTATAAATTCGAGCAACAATTATTTCATGAGTTTTATAAAAAAGGTCTTGCTTACAGAAAAAAATCATTGGTAAATTGGGACCCTGTAGACATGACAGTACTTGCTAATGAACAGGTAATTGATGGTAAAGGCTGGCGAACTGGTGCAGAAGTTGAATTGAAAGAAATTGAGACTTGGTTTTTAAAAATTACTGCTTACGCAGATGAACTTGAAGAGGGACTTGAGAAGATTGATTGGCCAGAGAATGTTAAAAATATGCAAAAAAATTGGATTGGAAAATCTAGAGGTACAGAAATTTCTTTTGAAACAGAACGGGGTGACGTCTTAAAAGCTTTTACAACAAGACCTGATACTTTATTTGGTGTGACATTTTTTGGAATATCTCCAAATCATCCTTTTGTTACTGAACTTAGCAAAAGTGATGAAGATATAAGTAAATTTCTAAACGATGCTAAAAAAATTTCCTCAGCAGAAGCTGATCAAGTCAAAGCTGAAAAGCTTGGTTATAAGACTAAAGTAAATATCATTCATCCACTTACAAAAAATTTAGTTCCTTTGTGGATAATAAACTATGTTCTTATGGATTATGGCACTGGCGCCATTATGGGTGTTCCCGCACATGATGAGAGAGATTATGAATTTGCAAAAAAATACAACATTCCAATTTCGCAAGTTATAGATACAGAAGAAAAACTTCCCTACTCAGGAACTGGTTCAGTAATTAATTCAGGTGATTTTAATGGACTTTCTTCACAAGAAGCTTTCGAAGAAATTTCTGAGAAATTAATTAAATTAAAACGAGGTGAAATACTTTTTCAATACAGATTAAGGGATTGGGGCATAAGTAGGCAAAGATATTGGGGCTGCCCTATTCCAATGGAATATAAGGATGGAAAAACTTTTCTAGCAAATGACTTACCAGTTGTCTTGCCAGTCAATAAAAATGGCTCTTATAAACCTCTGCATCAAAATGAAGACTTTCGATTTAAATCAAATGGCTATGAACGAGAGACAGATACTTTTGATACTTTCATGGAATCGTCATGGTACTTTGCTAGGTATACATCAGCACAAAACAAGAAAGAAATATTCGATAAAAATACAGAATATTGGCTTCCTGTTGATCTATATATAGGAGGAGTAGAACATGCAATTTTACATCTCTTGTATTCAAGGTTTTTTTATAAGGTTCTTCGTGATATGGGTATGGTTAATAACGATGAGCCATTTAAAAAACTCCTCACTCAAGGAATGGTACTGAAAGATGGTGCAAAAATGTCAAAATCTAAAGGGAATACTGTAGATCCCAAAGAGTATATAGAAAAATATGGTGCTGACTCTATTAGAACATTTATGATATTTGCTAGCCCTCCTGAACAATCACTTGAATGGTCTGACAATGGCCTTGAAGGATGTCATAAATTTTTGAAAAGATTATGGGCTTTATCATTGAAAATAAACTCCTTAAATGATGATGCATTTTGCAATTCTGAGAAAACATTAAATGATGAATGCAAAGATTTATTTATAAAAATAAATGATGACTATGAAAAAAGGTTAAATCTAAATACTGTAGTTTCATCTTGTATGGAAATACTCAATGCCATCAACAAAAAATTTGATGGAGAAAAAGTTTTATGCAATAAAAATGATTTATACACTTGTTATGATTTTTTATTGTTAGCTTTATCTCCAATAGCTCCACATATCACTGAGAATCTATACAAAATTATCCTAAATAAAGATATCCAAGTAGCTGCCTGGCCAAATACTGAGTTTTTTCAAAAGCATGAAACGGAGGTAAAGTATCTAGTCCAAGTTAATGGAAAAGTTCGAGCAAACATAGTAATTGAAAGTAATAAATCCGAAAAAGAAGTTAAAGAAATTGCTAAAGAGCATGAAAATGTTTCAAGACATCTTGAAAACAAAGATATAATTAAAGTCATATTTATAAAAAATAGGCTAATTAACTTTGTTCACTCGTAATTTTATAGTTTTAATTTTTTTAAGCTCTTGTTCAATTACAAATATTGATACAAACAATCTTGATTTTGATGATTCATTTTCAAATACAGACAAATTTCAATTTAATAAATGCTTAAGCAATACAGCTGAAGAAATAGAGCTTAGCGATCTTCAATTTAATTATTTAGCAGAAAACATTAATAGCCAAGGTCTTGAATTCAATACAAGATATATACTCAGTCTTACACTGAAAACAAAGGATTCTGGTGATATGAAACTTGATTCAATGCGTTTAAATACAACTAACTATATCTCAAGCAATATGGCCGATTCAGAAAAAAAAGTAATCAAAAATTTACTAATTTCTGATATCTGCAAATCAATAAATAACTATGCCGAATAAACAGATCAAAGCAATAAAATTTTTAGCTGAGTCTAAATATGAATCCAGTAAATTTTTTTTATACGGAGATGAACATGCCCTTTGCTATAAGTCAAAACATCACTGCCTTAAAGATCAAGATTTGCAATTATTAGAAAAGATATATCTAGATTTAGATGATGATAATTTTGAATCTTTGTTGGATCAATCACTAATGTCAAATAGTTTATTCAATGAAAAAAAAGTTGTTTTCATCTCATTAAATAAAAATAGATTAAACAAAGAACTACTTAAAAAGTTTCAAAAAATTCTTGAATATGAAACTGAAAATATTCTAGTTGTTGAAATTTTAAGTCTTGCTAAAAAAACGATAGAAAAAGATTTAATTAATAATATTGAAGGAAGTGCAATTTTTATCGATTGTTGTCCTCCTTTTGAATCAGAAATTAAAAATTTTTTAGAATCGAATTTGCCAAGCTATCTCAATAAAATACAAAACATTCAAGTTTTTCTTGAAATGTATGAAGGGAATTTTTCAGCTTTATTAAACGATTTGGAAATACTAAAAATTTTAGAAATTGACAATGAAGAGATGGCAATGAAAGTCTTCTCAAATAAAGGGGACAAAAATAATTATAAGTTAATTGAGCATATTAGTAAGAAAGATACAAAATTAGCTTTATCCGTAATTGAATCGATGAAGAGGAATGATAGAAATTCTGTAGCATTACTTATTTGGATATTATCTCGCGACATCAATGCAATAAAACATGTTTCACAGGGGAAAAATATTAGATCTCTTGGTATTTGGGAAAATCAAGTGCAATGGTATAAAGAAATTTCTTCAAGGGTTACTTCAAAGACTATTGATAAACTAGTAAATGAAGTAAATGTTGTTGATAGAAAATTCAAAGGCGTACTAAATGGTGATCCATGGAATGGTATAAAAAATATTGTGTTAAGCCTCTCAGCTTAGACGAATAAAGATTTGATCCAATTCCATAGAATCGCGAACAGTCTCTGAAAAAAACCTAATTCTTCAACCGAATCTAGATAAACTAAATCTGATTCAGCGATAACATTATTTTGATCGTCAATGACCTTTAAAGTACCTGCTTTATCCATTGCATTTATGGGTGCCAAGACTTGAGTGCTTAGTGACAACTCAAAACTAAGATCATCTCGCTTATTTTTTTGCAGGGTCAAAATTATATCTTCAGTCAAACCCACAGAAACATTTTCTTTAACACCAGCAATAACTTGTAACTCTTTGTATGTTTCAAGTTTTGAAAATAATTTTTCTGTTGTGAAGTGGCGGAACCCATAGTCCATCAAAGCTGAAACATCATTAAATCTTTTATCATCTTCACTTCCTAGAACAACTGCAACTAATCTCATATCTCCTCTAATTGCTGATCCAACAAGACAATACCCAGCCTGGGAGTGATAACCAGTTTTCGCACCATCAAAAATATCACTTCTCCACAAAAGCCTATTTCTGTTTGGTTGTTTAATGCCTGCATATGTATAAGATTTTTCTGAATAAAGTCTGTAATGTTCTGGAAAATTATTAATTAGTGCACTTGTAAGCAAGGCTAAATCATAAGCTGAAGTCACATTTAAAGGATCGGGGAGACCTGACGCATTATTAAATGAAGAATTTTGCATGCCAAGTTGAGATGCATATTCATTCATTAAATATGCAAAATTATCTTCACTTCCTGCAATGTGTTCTGCAAGAGCAACACTTGCATCATTTCCAGATTGAATAATCATACCTTTGATTAAATCTGAAACAGCAACTTTAGTTCCTTCACGTATGAACATTCTAGAACCCTCTGTTTTCCAAGCTTTTATAGATATTTTTGGCGTATCATCTAAATTTATAAAATCTTCTTTAATGTAATCAGCAACTACATAACTCGTCATTAATTTTGTTAGGCTAGCCGGTTGGACTGGTTCATCTGCATTAAAACTTACTAATACTTTTTTAGTATTTGGTTCATACAACACGTAACTTCCCACTCCAAGATCTGGTGGATTAGGTAGAGCTGCTGAAGCAATAAAGCTAAGCACTAAGAGTAAATTTAATTTTATTTTATTCATCAAACCTCTTTGAAATTTCCAATGCAAGTTGGTGAACTGCCAATGCATATTTGCTACTTCGATTATACTTAGTTATCACTCTAAAGTTATCAAATCCTAAATATAATTTTGTTTTTCCCTGCTCATAAACAAGTAATGGTGAAATTTTTTCCTTGAATTTTTCATCAAATTTAAAACCTTCATTAATCAATTCTGAGGTAGTGATTTTAGTTCTGAAATTATTTAAATTAAAAGGCAGTTCTAATTCAGCAATAGCATCATCTTGTAATTTTTCATATTTTTTACCCACACTAACTTCAGAAACAGCATTACTTCCAGTTTTCCAGCCGTTTTGCTTTAAGTAGTTAGCAACACTTGCAATTCCATCTTTTCTAGAATTGTACATATCTACTGTGCCATCATTATCATAATCAACACCATAATAGTTATAGCTGGATGGAATAAATTGCCCTAATCCCAAAGCGCCAGACCATGAACTCTTTATTGTTTTAGGATCAAGATTATATTTTTTTGACAGAATAAATAATTGAATCAATTCTTTTTGCCAAAAATTACTTTTGGGCTCGAAAGCTCTTGTAAATATAGTATCTAAAGGATTGTAGGTGCCTAAGAAACTTCCATAATTAGTTTCACAACCAATTATTGATGCTACGTAGAATTTTGATACTCCAAAATCCTTTTCTACAGATTCTAATATTTCATAATTTTCTTTAATAAATTTGACACCATTATTAATCCTTGAAGATGTTACATATCTATTTCGATATTTAGTCCAAGTTGCTTTGACCTCAGGTTGATTTTGTCTTGCAGTTTGAGCTTTTTTAGATGCTACTGCTTTAGTGAGATAGTTTTCAATTTCTTCTTTTGTGAGCTCAGAACTATCAACAGCAAGCTTCACAAAATTTTGAACATCTTCGCGTTCTAAAATTTCTGCGTGAGTGAAAGAGATTAATAAAAATACTATTAATACACGCATCATTTAAGAAATCCTCTGGAAGTAAAAATTAATCCTAGCATTATAGAAAAGCATAGCAAAGAAGAACCACCCTTAGTAAAAAAAGGCAATGGAAGCCCCACAACTGGAATCATTCCACTAACCATTAATATATTTAATAAAAAACTAAATCCAATTACTAAAGTGCAATACGTACCAATATAATATGGCGATAAATCACTAGTTAAACGTTTTTCAGTCATAGTCAGTAATGTAGTCATAACTATAAAACAGCCGAGCGATAGTAGAATTAAAAATACGCCAATAAAACCGAATTGCTCTGCGTAAATCGAAAAAATAAAATCAGTATCAGCTTCGGGAAGAAAATTAAATTCATTTTGTTTACTGTTAAGAAAGCCCTCTCCTGAAAAACCACCTGAACCAATACTTATTTCTGATTGAAGTATGTTCCATTTTTCCGATAATGTCTGGTCAGAGGAAAACCAACTTACAATTCTTCCTTTTTGATAGCTTGTTAAACCAAAACTGTAAATTAATGGAGAGAGCAATACCCCAAAAATTCCCATCGAAATAAAGTAAAGCCTATGCATTCCACATATAAAAAGAAACATTAAACCCAGAAAAATATAAACCAAACCTGTGCCTAGATCTGGTTGGGCAATTATTGGTACAGCCGATAGAAATAAAACTAAGAGCAAGAATATTGTTCTGAATTTTGAGAATTTAAAACTATAGAACCTTAGATATTGAATAGCAAAAATGGCATAGGTAATCTTCATAAATTCTGATGGCTGTAAACTTAAAAATCCAAAATCTAACCATCGTTTAGATCCATTTATTTCTTTACCAAAAATTTCCACACTTAAAACTAAAAGAATGTTAAATAGGAAAAGAAGCCAACCAAATGAAAAAATTCTATTTAGATTAATTTGATTAAATAAAAGAACAACTAAGAGTATGACAAAAATATTTATTAACAGAAAACGCAAAAAATAGTTTATGTCGATAGAAGTGACAGAATATATTGTCAAAGAACCCATCAAAATAATTATCATCAGTGAGAACAAAATTATTGAATTTCTTAAATTAAAAATCATTCAATAATTCCTCCAGAACTTTCTTAGCTATTGGGCCAGCAACTCTTCCACCACTTTCACCATTTTCAACTATCACTGCTATAGAATATCTGGGATCATCATGAGGTGCATAACCTATAAAAATTGCATGATCTCGAAGTAATGGGTTAACTCTAACCTCATCATATTCTTCTCTTGAATTAATATCGACAACCTGAGCAGTCCCACTTTTTCCAGCAAGTTTTAGTTCACCTGCATTTATTCTGTATCCAGTTCCATTTGGTGAATAAATTACATCAACAAGCGATGATTGGAGTCTGTTCCAATCTTCTTCAGTTATATCTTCTGTTATGGATAATTTATTTTGTTTTTTTGCAACTAAATAAGGTAATTCATACTCTCCTTTTTTTGCTAATATTCCAGAAATTAATGACAAATGTAATGGTGTCGTTAGCATATAACCCTGACCCACTCCTAAATTTATAAAATCACCTTTATAAAGTTCTTTTCCAAAGTTTTTATACTTCCAATCGTCATCAATTAAAGGACTAAATTGATGCGGGTAGCAGTCTTCACAAAGCTTTGACCCAAAACTAGAGGATTTTAAAAATTCTACAAAAAGATTTTTTTCATATCTAATAGATAAATTCATGAAAAAGGGATTTGAACTCTCAACTAATGCTTTTTCTAAATCAGTTAAGCCATGGCCTCCCTCTCGCCATGCATTAAATACTCTTTCCTCTTCTTCAAATCTAAAAAAGCCATCATCGAAAATTGTTTCATCCCAATTTGTGTATCCATTATTTAAAGCAAATATAGTGAGTAGTGGTTTTATTGTTGATGCAGGTGGATATAAGCCCATGAATGCTCTATTGAATAATGGTCTAGCAGGATCATTTAATAGATCTTGATATTGCAGTGACGAAATATCTCTGAGATCATTTGCACTTATAGATGGGGTGCTAATAGCAACAGGAATACTAAAATCTTGTAAATCTATCACTACCACAGAGCCTTTTCTTTCATTCATAAGCTCATACGCAAGTTTTTGTGCTTCGAAGTCAATGGAAATAGATAGATCCTCACCTTCTCTAAATGGCGATATATCTGTTATAACTCTTCTATCACCTCTTGCATTCCTTTGAAAAAATCTTTTACCGTGTTCACCTTGTAATTTTTCTTCGTAGACTCTTTCTAGACCAGATTTTCCGACCTTGCTCCAAAGCTTTGAGTTGTATTTACTTATCCTTGGTGAAAAATATTTAATATCACTGTTGTTTATATAGCCCATGTGGCCAAGAACATGAAAAATTGATGGATGTGAATTGTATTGTCTTTCATAACCTTCAATTACGGAGAACCCAGTAATGTCAGCACCACTTACTAAATACTTTGCAAGATCTTCTTGTGTTAGTTTTTCTATGACAATTTCTGATCTTCTGTACCTAATTGAGCTGCCTACCTTTACCCTTAAATCTTCAACTATAATTTTCTCAGAAAATAAATCTGCTAATTTTTTTATAGATTGTTCGCTGGGTTTTTGTTCAATATCTGTTGCTAAGGAAAATACTTTTCTATCTTCTGCTAAAACAATTCCATCACTAGAAATAATCCTTCCTCTCTTTGGATAAATATATTCGAAAGCATTAATATTTTGCTCTCTTAGTTCTCTGAGTTCATTACCTTGGACAATCTGCAAATAAAAGAATCTAACAATTACTAATGTGAGAATAGAAACAAATACACCTAACAGGAATTTTGTTCTTGTTCTATAAATATGTATTTTATTATCTTTCAATTTTGATGGTATGGGTGATTATTAAATATGCAGTTAGCTCTGTAAACTTGCTCTAGAAGCATGACACGAAAAACTTCATGGGAAAATTCCATATCTGAAAATGAAATTGTTTTTAACGCATTCTTTATTACATCCTCTGATAGACCATACGTGCCACCTACAATTAAATTAACTTTATTGTTTGTTTTATAGATCATGTCAGCAAAAGTTTCTGAACTTACCTTCTCTCCTTCTTTATCAAAACAAATATAGCCTTCGTTCCCAATTTTATTCTTGATGAGTTCACCCTCATGCTTTATTTGCTCCTGCTTAGATCTAAAATTTTTTTTCGTTGGGATACTTATAATTTGAAGACTCATATTTTTTTTTATTTTTTTCAAATAATGTTTTTCGAATGCATCTGCATTTTTAACTTTATTTTGCTGCACATAAAATAGTGAAACTTTCATTTTGTTTTTCTATCCCATAGTGACTCAAGATCGTAATGTTCTCTGGAGTCCTCTGACATGATGTTAATAATTACTTCGCCAGCATCTATAAGTATCCAGTCTTTTGCCTCCGTACCTTCTGTTCCTAAAATTTCAATTTTCTTGCTTTTTAAATTTTCAATGACCTTATCAGCAATAGACTGTATGTGTCGTCCAGAAGTTCCAGAAGCTACCATAATAAAAGACGTAAAAGATGATATTTCCTCTACTTCGAAAGAACATATGTTTATAGCTTTAAGTTCATCTAAAGAACTTTTACAATTTTTTACGATTTCTTTTGAAGACTTGGGCTTAGGTGACATCTATAGAAATTATAATCATTTAATTAACTTATCGAGAATAAGCTTTTGAAAACCTTGAAAATCTCTATTCCCACACATTAAAATAGTTTTCTTTTCTACATTGGCTGAACAAATTAGACTAACATCTTTTTCTGTTATCTCTTTTGCATGATTTGCAAAAATTTTTCTTTGTTCAGGTGAAGCATTAATTATAAAAGTATCTTGATTCTTAAAAATATTTATCAGTCTTTTATCGTGAATACCTTTTTTCATTGAGTTAGAGCCCAACTCTACTATTAGAACTAAATTATTGGTTTGTTCTTTTATCATCTTAATAGTTTCTTCAATTGCTGTTGGGTGATGGGCAAAATCATCAACTACTTTGAAATCCTGATCTTCAAAAATAGTCTCAAATCTTCTTTTAACACCTTCATAACTTTCTAGAGAACTAATCACTTTATTTTTTGGAAGTATCTCTTCAATTGCATGAGCAGCTAACATTTTATTTTCCTCATGAATATTGGAGGCACTTAAAGAAAGGAATCGTAATTTTGTTTTAAACTTCTGCTTATTCAGATTGTTTTTAAATGACTCACTAACTCTAGTATCGTTTATCAAAACTTTTGAATTTGAGGGCATAGTTTTTATCAACTCGAAAAAATTATTTTCAATCATCTCAACATTTTCATATATATCTGCGTGATCAAATTCAATATTATTAATGAGCAATATACTCGGATGATAATGAATAAATTTTGGTCGTTTATCAAAATAGCTCGTGTCATATTCGTCTGCTTCGATAACGAAAATTTCATTATTGCTTATGTTCCATGACTTTTGTAATTTCTTAGGAATACCAGCTATCAAATAATTTGGGTCATAGTTATTGTCTACAAGTGAGTGAGCAATCATTGAAGTAACGGTTGTTTTGCCATGTGTGCCAGATACTGCTATTACTTTTTTGTTAAATAATACGTTTTTATATAACCATTCAGGCCCTGAGATAATTTTCTTTTCAAGCCTTAGAATTTGTTTCAAAAGTATATTCTCCTTCGAAATGGCATTACCAATCACATACATGTCAGCATCAGCAAAATTCTTTTCTTCATAACCTTGAAAAAAATTTATACCGCTTGAATTTAATTCATCTGACATTGGAGGATAAACCTTAGCATCGCAACCTGTGACCTCATGACCTAAAGCCCTAGCTATTTGTGCCAGGTTGCCCATGAATGTACCAGAAATACCAAGGAAATAAATTTTCATGCTTTTAGTTATATTAAATGGAGTATAAGATAACTGTGATGAAAAATGCATTCTATGCACAATCTGGAGGTGTTACTTCAGTAATCAATTGCTCTGCCTATGGACTTATTTCAAAATTCAAAAAAGATTTTTCTGAAGCAAATATTTATGCATCAAAAAATGGCATAGTTGGTTTATTAGAAGGTGAATTATATGATCTCAGTAAAACAAAGAAACCTTTAGAAAATCTTTTAGAAATGCCGGGTGGTATCTTTGGGTCTTGTAGGTATAAACTTCCAAGTCTTGAAGATGAAGTTTTTTATAAAAATTTATTCGATCAATTAGAAAAATTATTCATCGGCTATTTTTTTTATAATGGCGGCAATGATTCTGCAGATACTTGCCTTAAGGTAGCGAAAGCTGCTGAAAAATTTGGTTATGATTTAAAAGCTATCGCTGTGCCCAAAACTATAGATAATGATTTAGCCGTCACAGACAATTGTCCTGGTTTTGGTTCAGTCGCCAAATATGTAGCTACATCTGCAAAGGAAGCTTCACTAGACATAAAATCAATGTGTAAAACGTCAACTAAGGTTTTTGTTTTAGAGGTAATGGGAAGACACGCAGGTTGGATTGCAGCAGCTGGCGAGTTGGCAAACAATGCTGAAGAAACTTTTGTACATAAAATTTTATTGCCAGAAGTTAATTTTGATGAAGAAAAATTTTTGAACGGTATAGAGGAAGATGTAAATACAAGCGGTTATTCAGTAATTGTCGCATCAGAGGGATTAAAGAATAAAAATGGGGAGCTATATTCATCCACTTCTGAAATAGACTCGTTTGGGCATAGTCAGCTTGGAGGTCTTGCACCAAAAATTGCATCGCTTATAACCAATAAACTTGGACTAAAAAATCATTGGTCGGTTGCAGATTATTTGCAGAGAAGCGCAAGACACATCTCTTCTTTAACGGATATTGAACAGGCTATTGCTGTTGGAAAGGCTGCCGTGACACTTGCAGCCGAGGGGAAGTCTGGTGTCATGCCAATCATTAAAAGGGTAAGCAATAATCCTTATGATTGGCAAATATCAGAGGGTGATCTGACTGAAATTGCAAATGAAGAAAAAACTTTACCAAAAAATTTTATCTCAGAATGTGGTTTCAGAATCACTAAAGAAGGTATCACTTATTTGCAACCTCTTATTCAAGGAGAGAGTTTTCCTAAATTTAATAATGGTATTCCTATTTATGAAGGTTTAGATCTTCATTTAAGAAAAATTTAAGTCGTGAACTTTCTTTTTGAGCAAAGTTATTAATTCTTCGATTTCCTCTTCGTTAAGAAAAGAACCAATCTCAATTTTTTTCTTATCACCGGTGATAAAAACTCTTTTTTTGGTTTTGTGGTCCACTATAGAGAACTTACTTAAAAACCTATCGAAAGTTAATGCATTTTTACCTTTCTCCAGTTTAACGTAAAGCTTATCAAGGTAAATTTTTTCTGATTGATTTAACCAGTTTCTATTTGCTTTCAAGACTATAAAAAGAATAAATATTTCAAGACCTGCAAAAGGAAGAATCATTGTTGCGCCTAAAACAAAGAAACCGATAGCAAATGTGAGACATAAAACTGATAAAAAACCAAAAAAGATTAAATTTTGTTGGACCGTTGATGACTTGTTAGGAGTTAAAGTTAAAAACAAGGCATCTTTTGTTATTTTCTTTTTTATCATAATGTTATAAATATCTAATACCGAAATAAGTTAACAAAAGATTTTCATTGTTTAAATTGCACTAATATTGCAGAATACTGTCTAATCTAAAAGAATGAAAAATATACTAAAACTTTTACTTATCAGCCTCTCATTTGAAGTATTTTCAAATGATTTGCTTTCCATTTATAAGGAAGCACTTGGTAAAGATCCGGAGTTTAATTCTAAAAAAGCTGACCTTGCTATTTCAAAAGAATTTTTAAATCAATCAAGGTCTGGATTGTTACCTCAAATGAGGGTTACTGGTGGCACAAATTGGAATGAATACTATCAAGATAGAGCTTTACAGAATGACTATAATACTTTTTCTTATGGCCTAAACATCAGCCAGCCTCTTTTTAGGTTAGATTTGTGGTTTTCTAATAAACAAGCTAAAGAAAATCTTGAAGCGGCAGAAGCTCAGTTTGCATACCAACAACAAGAATTAATTATTAAAGTAACCAGAGCATATTTCAAAGTGCTGTCAGCTAAAGCAAATCTTGAAGCAAAAATCGCCACGGAAAAAGCTCTAAAAAATCAATACGATTCTGTTTTAGAGAGATTCAATACAGGCTCTGTATCCAGAATTGAATTGGCGGAGGCAAAGGCAGCACTCAATAGAGCTGAGTCTGATAGAGTTCAAGCCGAAGGAAATGTCGACATTAGTTTTGAAGAACTTAATTCTATTGTTGGACGGCAAGTAAAATTAATTACGCCTTTAAATACGTCTTTAGATTACAAAGCTCCAAGAACCGACTTAGAGAATGAAGTATCTAAAGGTCTGGTGAATAACTATTTAATAGTTGAGGCCAAAAATAGACTTGAGGCAGCAGATGCAAATACAAAATCAAAATCATCAAACTATTTACCAAAGATAGATTTAAGTGCTAATGCTAATAGAAGAACATCGAAACAATATACATTTGATGGTGTCGATTCCAATATAGATCTTCCTTTCACAATACCTACAGAAACAGAAAATAGAATTTATTCAATTCAATTTTCCATGCCTCTATTCACTTCAGGGCTAAATAATTCACAAAGAAGACAAGCACTACTGCAAGAGGTTAAATCTGAAGAACAGCTCATTCTTGTTGAAAGAGGGATAGTTCAACAAATTAGAACACTTCATACTGCTCTCAGAACTTCAGAATTAAACATCGCGTCATTAAAGGCAGCAGTGGAAAGTTCAAAGGACGCTCTTGAAGCTACAAGGCTTGGATATGAGCTTAATTCTCGAAATCTGATTGACCTTCTCCAAGCTGAAAAGAATTATTCAGAATCAATAAATAATCTTTCTCAAGCAACTTATAATTTTATTGTTACATCACTGCAATATAAGCAAGCTATAGGTAATTTAGTACCCGGTGATGTTGTTGAACTTAATAAACAATTCAAATAAGTGCCTGAACTCCCTGAAGTAGAAACAACAAAACGCGGTGTTGAGCCCTACGTAAAAAACGAAACCATTAAGAAAATTTTAGTTAGAAACAATAAATTACGTATACCTTTCAATAAAAATCTAGCAAAAAAAATTATCAATGTTGATATTAAAGAAATTAAAAGAAGGGCAAAGTATATAATTTTCGAATTTGTTAATGGTTACTCAGTAGTCATTCATTTGGGTATGACAGGTAACTTGAGAGTTTCTAAAAAAATTAAGTACCTTAAACATGATCATATAGTTTTTTATTTAAGTTCAGGAAATGTCCTAATATACAATGATGTTAGGCGATTTGGACTTATTCAAATTTATAAAACAAAGGAAAGTTATTTTCTATTAGATAACAACGGTCCTGATCCTTTTGAGAAAGAAGCTAACGCAGATTACTTATTTAGTAGAATAAAAAATTCAACTGCTTCAATTAAGTCTATTTTGCTTAATCATAAAATTATTTCAGGAATTGGAAATATTTATGCATCAGAAATACTTTTTGCTACCAACATTTCTCCAACAAGAATAGGTAAAAAAATTAGCTATGATGAATGCAAAAATATTCTAATAGAAAGCAAGAAAATTCTTAGAAAGGCAATAAAAGCAGGCGGAACTACTCTAAATGACTATTTTAACGCTGAATCAAAACCAGGTTATTTTAAAATTCAACTTAAAGTATATGGAAGGGATGGGGAAAAGTGCAAAAGCTGTAAATCTAATATTTCAAAAATTACTCAAAGCAACAGAAGCACCTACTATTGTAAAGAAAGTCAGAATTAGTTTTTAAATTTATTTATCAGTGCACTTTTAATATCAGCATGAACAAATTTTGAAATATCACCACCATAACTTGCAAGTTCTTTGACCATACTGGAAGAAATAAACGTAAGTTTTTCATCTGGGGTAAAAAACACACTCTCTATTTCAGGATTTTGTGATCTGTTAATGCTGGCAATTTGAAATTCATATTCAAAATCTGACACAGCTCTAAGGCCCCTTATTATAGCTTGTGCATTTAATTCTGATGCAAGATCGACTGTCAGTTTTGAATCAAGACCTATACAGCTTATGTTTTCTTGGTTTTTAAATAATTGATTTACCATTTGAATTCGATCTTCTAGGGAAAATAAATAATTCTTTGCTGAGTTTTTTACAACAGCAATAATGACCTTATCAAAAATTTTTAATGACCTCGAAAGAATATCATTATGCCCATTCGTAAAAGGATCAAATGATCCTGGATATATTCCAATTTTCACATATTAAAGTTACACAATTTAACTAAGGAATAAAACTTAATTTATGCAACATTTATGTGAAAAATCATTTGTATGTTATTGAAAATTAGCTGATCGCATCTAAAATTAAGTAATACACATACAAAAGGAAAGGTAACAATGAGCGAAGAAGCAAAATGCCCAGTAATTCATGGGTCAAACACTAAAACAGCCGGAAGCCATTCAAATGTCAATTGGTGGCCTCAGCAATTAAATCTAAACATCTTACATCAGCATGATAAAAAAACTAATCCTATGGAAGAAGACTTCGACTATAAGGAAGAGTTTGAAAAGATTGATTACAAAGCATTAAAGCAAGATTTATATGATTTAATGACCGACTCACAAGAGTGGTGGCCTGCAGATTATGGTCATTATGGTCCATTTTTTGTCAGACTTACCTGGCATGCGGCAGGTACATACAGAATAGGTGATGGTAGAGGTGGTGCTGGCACAGGAGCACAAAGATTTTCTCCATTAAACTCCTGGCCTGACAATGGAAATCTTGATAAGGCAAGAAGACTCTTATGGCCAATCAAACAAAAATACGGCAAACAACTTAGTTGGGCAGACCTTCTAGTATTGGCAGGCAATGCGGCAATTGAGTCTATGGGCGGAAAAACATTTGGATTTGGTGGAGGTCGAGAAGATATTTGGCACCCCGAAGAAGATATTTATTGGGGTCCAGAAGAAGAAATGCTTGGTAACAACCGTTACGTAGGTGAGAGACTTCTCAACAATCCTTTAGCCGCTGTGCAAATGGGATTAATTTATGTCAATCCGCAAGGACCAGACGGAAATCCAGATCCAAAGAAAAGTGCTCATGATATAAGAGAAACTTTTGGAAGAATGGCTATGAATGATTATGAAACTGTAGCATTAATAGCTGGTGGTCACACATTTGGAAAGTGCCACGGTGCAGGTGATGACGGTCTTGTAGGTGTTGGTCCAGAAGACGCACCAATGGAACAACAACAATTCGGTTGGAAAAGTGGTTTTGGTAAAGGTAAAGGAAGAGACGCAATAACTAGTGGGCTTGAAGGGCCATGGACAAAGAATCCTGCGCAATGGGATAACGGATATTTTGAAAATCTCTTCAAATATGAGTACGAACTTGTCAAAAGTCCAGCCGGCGCCTATCAATGGCATCCAGTTGATCTTGAAGATGAGAATCATGCTCCAGATGTAGAAGATCCAAATCTTAAAGTAACGACTATAATGCTAACTTCAGACTTGGCACTCAGAGATGATCCAGAATACAGAAAAGTCTCACTTCATTTCAAAGACAATCCAGATGAATTTGCCGATGCTTTTGCCAGAGCTTGGTTCAAATTACTTCACAGAGATATGGGCCCAAAAAATAGATACCTTGGACCTGAAGTACCAAAAGAAGATTTGATCTGGCAAGATCCAGTACCTGCAGGTAACTCGGATTATGATGTTGCGAAAGCAAAAGAATTAATTAGTGGTTGTGATCTGTCAATTCAAGAGATGATTGAAGTAGCATGGGCAAGTGCATCTACATTTAGAAACTCAGATCTCAGGGGTGGTGCTAACGGTGCTCGTATTAGATTCGAACCGATGAAAAGCTGGCAGTCAAACGATAAAGCTACGTTAGACAAAGCACTAGATGTATACGCAAAGATTGCTAAAGAAGTTAATGCTTCAGTTGCAGATATAATTGTTCTCGCTGGTAATGTTGCGATAGAAAAAGCTTCAGGCGTTGAAGTACCTTTCTTAGCTGGAAGAGGAGACGCGACGGAGGAGCAAACTGATGCTGAATCCTTCAGAGTACTAGAACCACTTGCTGATGGTTTCAGGAATTATCAAAAAACTGAATATTCCGTTAGTCCAGAAGAAATGTTGGTAGATAAGTCACAACTTCTAGGATTAACTGCTCATGAAATGACTGTACTAGTTGGTGGCATGAGATCACTTGGAATAACTAAAGATAACTTAGGAAATTTTTCTGAGGACAATAACAAATTAGATAACGACTTTTTCAAAAAACTTCTTGATATGAATGTTGCTTGGAGACCAAATGGTAATAATGCTTACGAAGGCGTTGATAAAGTCTCGGGTGAAGTTATTAGAACTGCTTCACGTGTTGATTTAGTGTTTGGTTCAAATTCACAATTAAGATCACTTGCAGAAGTCTATGCGTCAGATGATGCAAATGATAAGTTTGTTAATGACTTTATTGCTGCGTGGAATAAAGTAATGAACGCAGATAGGTTTTAGATCTAATTTAAATCTGGTATTGACAAGTATGTTAGATTAAAAACTAACAAACATAGTTGCAAGGTGAAAAATAATTTAGCAGAAAGACTGCCTGTAACCGTACTTTCCGGTTTCTTAGGTGCAGGAAAAACCACGGTTCTTAGTCATATCTTAAACAATAGGCAAAATAAAAAAGTTGCTGTAATAGTTAATGATATGAGCGAAATAAATATTGATGCTGCTTTAGTTAAAAATGAAGTTTCTTTAAATCACAGCGAAGAAAAATTAGTTGAGATGAGTAATGGATGTATTTGTTGCACACTTCGTGAAGATTTGTTGTTGGAAGTTAATAAATTAGCTAAGGACAGTAAATTTGATTATTTAGTAATAGAGTCGACAGGAATTTCAGAGCCTTTACCTGTTGCAGAAACTTTTACTTTTGCAGATGAAAAAGGAGTTTCATTATCTGACGTTGCTAAACTCGATACCATGGTCACTGTTGTAGATGCCGTAAATTTCTTAAAGGACTATGATCAAGCAAAATACCTTCAAGAAACAGGAGAAGCACTCGGTGATGACGACGAACGCAGTGTAACTGATTTATTAGTCGATCAAGTTGAGTTTGCAGATGTAATTCTCATAAGTAAAACTGATCTCGCATCTAAAGAAGAAATAAAAAAAGTTACAGGAATATTAAAAAGCTTAAATACACACGCTCGTATCTTACCCATTGCAAATGGAGCTGTAGAAGTTGATGAAATATTAGAAACCAATCTATTTGATTTCAAAAGAGCACAACAGGCTCCTGGTTGGTTAAAAGAAATGAGAGGTGAACATGTTCCTGAAACTGAAGAGTACGGTATAAGTAGCTTTAGCTATATAGCTAGAAGACCTTTTTATCCCGAAAAATTCTTCAACTTTCTTCATAATACGAAAAATTATGGAAAACTTATTCGTTCAAAAGGTTATTTCTGGTTAGGTTCTAGACTTGAATTTGCTGGACAATGGAGCCAAGCTGGAGGAATTGCAAGATATGGTTTTGCTGGTAGCTTTTGGAAAGTAATACCAAAAGAAAAATGGCCAACGGATGAAGCATCAGTTTCACACATTATGTCTAAATGGGAAGAACCCTTCGGTGATATGCGACAAGAGCTGGTATTTATAGGCCAGAATCTCGATAAAGATGCTATGATCAAAGCATTAGATGCATGTCTAGTAACTGAAGATGATCTTCATAAAGGCCAAGATTTCTGGCAAAATCTAAATGATCCTTTTCCTGTTTGGGAAGAAATTCAATAATTATTAATAAATAGCCAAAGGATTAGTAAGTTTTGCGACTTTTTGACCACTCTCGTTCAAAGCTATATCGACTCTTAACCACTCTCCTGTTTTCTGACATATAACTGTAATGCACCCTTTTATCTCTAATGCGTCATTCTCTAAAAGCTTTATTTTTGATTTATAAGATTTTCCATTTTCTGGATTATAGATCTTTCCAGTAAAGCTACCTTTTGAATCAGGATTTTTATCAAAATCATATAGCATATATGAGCCAACCAAAGGTCTTGATCGAAGTTTTTTATTTTCATTGTTTTTATCAAGAATCTCTAATGGATTTTTTTCCTTTGATACAAAAATATGATCTATTTCAGCGCAAAATGTATCATCGCATTCTTTAATTTCAAGTATTAAGCCAAAGCCATGCCAATATCCTTTAATGGAATCAAATGTATTCGAAAAAATATATTGAGAACTAAAAAGAAGAAGTACAAAAAAAACCAATCTTTGCATTGATAGATTTTGACATAATATTATTTAACATGAAATATTATATATTTCTTCATCGTGGTGGGCCCGGGAGGACTCGAACCTCCGACCAATGGATTATGAGTCCACTGCTCTAACCAACTGAGCTACAGGCCCAATCTCTTTCAAGTAAAGAGGTGTAATTATATAAGAATAAAAATTTTAAGGAATACTTCTTCATTTATATATTAATGTTTTAAGCTATGATTTTAAGATGATTGATTTAAAGGGGATAAAACCATTCGCAGAGGGTGGAAATAGAAAATGTTTTATAAATCCTCATAATCCTAATCAATGTATAAAAGTTCTTCATCCCGGATTACTAGAAAAAATAAATAAAGACAGACCCTGGTATAAAAAAGCAAGATCATTAGAAAGTTTTGATGACAATCTAAGAGAAAAAGAAGGCTATGAGCAAAGAGCTTTAAAATCAAAAAATCCTGAAATTTGGAAGCATCTAGCTAAGTGGTATGGTCTTCAAGAAACTAGTTTAGGGTTAGCTTCAGTTACCGAGTTAATTCATAACAATGGTCAAATTGCAGAAACACTTGAGGACTATCTTTTTAATAAAGGCCTAACTGAAGAAATAAGAACTGCTTTGAAAGTTTTTGAAAAGTGGTTAAAAGAGAATTTAGTGTTGACCAAAAATTTAATACCTCATAACTTGGTCCTTAAAAATGAAGCAGATGAAGTCACGATCAAAATAATAGATGGCTTGGGTTGTCATGCTTTTATTCCTTTACCGCAAAATACAAACTTTTTTGCCAAAATTTATGTAGATAAGAGAATTGAATTAATGTGGAGCAGAATTAACTGGGATATCAGCGGTAGAAAAGGTAATTGGAAATGAGATTATTCGTGAAGGAAGCTTTTTAAGACGTCTGATCTAGTTGGGTGCCTTAATTTTCTTAGTGCTTTTGCTTCTATCTGTCTAATTCTTTCTCTAGTAACATCGAATTGCTTACCAACTTCTTCTAGTGTGTGATCATTATTCATGCCAATTCCAAATCTCATTCTCAGGACTTTTGCTTCTCTAGCAGTAAGCGAAGCTAATATTTCATCGGTAGCATCTTTAAGACCTCTAATTGAAGCATCATCAATAGGTGAATTTATAGAAGAATCCTCAAGAAAATCACCTAAGTTAGAATCTTCATCGTCACCTATAGGAGTTTCCATTGATATCGGTTCTTTTGCTATTTTCATAACTTTCCTCATTTTATCTTCTGGAATATCAAGTCGCTTGGACATTTCTTCAGGTGTTGGCTCTCTACCTATTTCTTGCATCATTTGTCTTGAAAGCCTGTTGAGTTTATTAATTGTTTCAATCATATGGACTGGGATTCTTATAGTTCTGGCTTGATCAGCTATAGATCTGGTAATTGCTTGTCTAATCCACCAAGTAGCATAGGTGGAAAACTTATATCCCCTTCTGTACTCAAATTTATCTACAGCTTTCATTAAACCAATATTGCCTTCTTGAATAAGGTCTAAGAACTGTAAACCCCTATTTGTGTATTTTTTTGCAATAGATATTACAAGACGTAAATTCGCCTCAATCATCTCTTTTTTCGCTCTTAGAAGACCTCTGTATGCTTTATTAATTCTCTTATTTAAAGATATTATTTGTGTAACAGGCATAAGGTTATTTTCATCAATTTTTATAAGATCTTTTTGTATCCTCACAAAAGTTGGTTTCACTTCATCAATCTTTTTCTTTTTAAATCTTTTATCTTTAGCTAGTTTGGTTAAAAGCCTGATGTTAATTAAATTATCTTCAATTAGATCTCTTGCCTCTTTGTTAGCTACGCCAATTTCTTTAACTAGCAGTCTCTTTAATTCCCTTTCAAAACCTCCTACAAGATGTTTCTTCTCTGCTGGGATTTGTACAAGAGTATCGAAAACTTTTGAATTAAATTTAATTACTTGAAATTCTTCTTTCAGCTTATTGAGTGCTTTTTGTCCTTTTTCATCTAATTTTTCATTACTTAGAGACTTAAGGTATTTATTGTATTCTCGTTTAATTACCTTAATTTTTGCCTCACATTCTTCAAAAGATATTACATTTGCTTCCTCTTCCTCATCTTCAGAGTCAGCAGTAGAAACTTCTTCGGTATTTTCAAACTCTTGCTCAATTATTTCTTCTTCAGGCTCTTCCAACATAAAACCTGAGATTAAATCTTGTGTCTTCTTTTCACCAATCTTTATTCTGTTAAAGAAATCTAAAATATATTCAATGCAAAGTGGATACTCTGCGCACAGAGACAGAACTTCCTTCATTGCTGCTTCAATTCTTTTCGCTATTCCTATTTCACCAGTTTTTGTTAAAAGATCAACGCTCCCCATTTCCCTCATGTACATGCGTACTGGATCTGTTGTTCTTCCTGATTCAATCTCTGTTTGCGATAATGCAGCAACGGCATCTTCAGCTGCTAATTCATCTGTTTCTTCATCCTCACCTAACATGAGCTCGTCTTGATCTGGTGTATCTTCAAACACCTTTATACCCATATCTCTGAGAACTTGAGTAATTTCTTCAAAATTGTCAGCGTCAGTTGAACCATCAGGCAAAGTATCTGTTATGTCAGCATGCGTAAGATAACCTTGTTCTCTACCCAACTGAATTAATTGAGCAATATCATTTTTTTGGGTGATTTGTTTATCTGACATGGTTTCTTATATGTTTGTGATTATTCAAATTTCAACTATATGTATTCAAATTTTGAATAAGCTCCTCTTCCTGAATTGAGTTAT
>Ga0208390_1000070_pt1 | contig 29128 bp, 25 predicted proteins | sample Knorr_S7_td_Surf_FD_185594 | JGI IMG/M metagenome (GOLD analysis project Ga0208390, IMG submission 185594) | Marine microbial communities from Southern Atlantic Ocean transect - Knorr_S7_td_SurfaceA_ad_6m_LV_A (SPAdes) (version 2) | ecosystem: Environmental > Aquatic > Marine > Oceanic | place...
GAAACATTAAGTTATTTGTGGGTTCAGTTGGATCAAAATGTTAGAAAAAAAGACTCACCAAGTTTAGACATTAATTCTGAAGGAGTTTCAGTTGCATATATACCTGACTCATTTGATAAAGAATTTCTCTCAGATCCTTTTGATGGTGGTTTTAACATTGAGCATGTAAAGGATATTGATAATAAGCCTTTAAGGTACATAATTAATCAAACCATGATGAGGATTGATTTGCCAAATCCAATCTCAACTGGACAAAGTTTTCAGTTTAAAATCAAGTGGTGGTATAACATTAATGATCATGTTAAGCAAGATGGAAGATCAGGTTATGAAACGTTTCCAAATGATGAAAATAGAGCATACATAATCGCTCAATTTTTCCCAAGAATGTGTGTTTACAATGAGGTAGAAGGTTGGCAAAATTATCAGTTTTGGGGAGATGGTGAGTTTGCTTTGCCATTTGGAGATTACGAGGTTAATATCACTGTACCATCTGATCATATTTTAGAAGCTACGGGTGAATTAACTAACAGAAAGGATGTATATAGCAAGGAGATGATGAAAAGATATAATCAAGCAAAAAAATCATATGATAAGCCAGTAATAATTGTTTCACAGGATGAAGCAATTGAAGCTGAAAAAACTTTTTCTAATCAGAAAAAAACATGGAAGTTTTCAGCTAAGAACGTTAGAGATTTTGGATTTGCCACATCCAGAAAATATATTCTTGATATGATGGCAGTAAAAATCGGAAATGAAGATGTAATGGCTGTTTCAATCTATCCAAGGGAGGGAAATCCACTTTGGGAGGAATATTCAACAATTACTGTTGTTGAGGCACTAAAATCATTTTCAAAATATACTTTTGATTATCCATATCACAAAGCCGTTTCTGTTCATGCTCATAATATTGGAATGGAATACCCGATGATATGTTTTAATTTTGGTAGACCAAATATTGATGGCTCATATTCTGATGATGTTAAATTTGGAATGATTGGTGTTATTATTCATGAAATAGGCCATAATTTCTTCCCGATGATCGTAAATAGTGATGAAAGACAATGGGCTTGGATGGATGAGGGTCTAACTACTTTTGTACAATACCTAGCAGAGCAAGAATTTGGAGAAAAATATCCAGACGCAATATATCCAAATAAGAATTTTCCCTCCGACAGAGGACCAGCAAATATGATAACTGATTATATGAGCGTTGATCAAAATTATCTTGCTCCTATAATGTCAAACCCTGAAAATGTTTACAGTTTAGGTCCGAATGCATATGGAAAGCCAGCAACTGCTTTAAATATTTTGAGAGAAACAATAATGGGCAAGGATTTATTTGATTATGCTTTTAAAACATATTCTCAAAGATGGATGTTTAAACATCCAACGCCTGAGGATTTCTTTAGAACCATGGAAGATGCTTCAGCTGTAGATTTAGATTGGTTTTGGAGAGGATGGTTTTACACCACTGATTTTGTAGATATTTCTATAAAAGAACTAAACCAATATTTTTTATCTCCCAATCCGGGTCAAGAGATGAAAGAGATTATGAAAGAAAGAGGCTTGGAAAGAAATAGACTGAGACCGCTAATTTTCTTTGAAAATTTTGAAAATGATTTAGAAAATAACAGAGAAAAAAATCCTTTAGAAAATTCTAAATTATTAAATAACTATCTAAACGAAAACTACTCTGATGAAGAAATTAATGATTTACAAATACCAAAATATTTTTATGAAATTGTATTTGAAAAACCAGGTGGATTAGTGATGCCAATAATTGTTGATATTAAGTTTGAGGATGGTGAAGTTGTCCGTAAAAAGTATCCTGCCCAAGTTTGGAGAAAGAATGATAAAGAGGTTAGAAAAGTTATTACATCTGATAAAAAAATATCAGAGATTATTTTAGATCCAGATGAAGAAACGGCAGACGTAGATACTAGAAATAATTCATGGCCTAAAAAAGAGGAAAACACAGATTTTGATAAATTTAAATCAAGAATTCAAGGATGATATTCTTATTTATCAGCGGGGCTGAAATAGTATTTATTTTTTTTATAGTTCTAATGATTTTTGGAGCAGATAAAATTCCTGATATAGCTAAAGGAATGGCCAAGGGTATTAAAAAAGTAAAGGATGCTACACAAGAAATAAAAACTGAAATCAAGAAAAGCGCTGAGAAAAAAGGAATTGATACAGATTCAATTTCAAAAGAAATTGATAAAGTAAAAGATGATATTGATGATTTAACAGGTTCTATAAAAAGAGACCTTTAATTCTTTATAATAATATTTAATCCGTCTCGAAGTGGCAGAATAATATTTTCAACTCTGTCATCATTTTTTATCATTTCATTAAAATCTATCAAATATTGGGTAAGTTCATCGTCGTATGAGGAAGGGGCCACAACTTTCCCAGTCCATAGGACGTTGTCAGCAATTATAAGTCCGCCAGACTTTAATTTGTCTATACATAGGTTATAATATTGTATATAGTTTTCTTTGTCAGCATCTATAAATATTATATCAAAAATTTCATCAATTTTTTTGATGACTTCCTTTGCATCACCAATATGTTGAATTATTGAGTTTGAATTATTAGTTTTTTCAAAATATTTATCTTGGATTGTACTAAGCTCTTCATTAATATCAATTGTATGAATAATACCATTTTTGACTAAACCCTCTGACAAACAAATAGCAGAGTATCCAGTGTAGGTTCCTATTTCAAGTATTTTTTTTGGCTTTATTAATCTGCTTATAATCGACAAAAATCTACCCTGCAGATGGCCACTTAACATTCTTGGATTTAAAATTTTAAGATTTGTTTCTTTATTTAAATCCTTTAAAATTTTAGATTCTTTTGATGAATTTTCTTCTATATACTCTTCAATTTTATTATTGACTATCTCACTCATTTTTTAGGTCGTGCATATTCAAATCTCTCTATTAATTTGGTCTCTGCATATCCATCTAAACCATTTATTGCAACAGTTTTTGCATGATCAAGTCTCAACCATCCATCTTCCTGTAAAATTTCTTTTTCAACATATAAATCCTCTATCGAGGCGACAACCAAAATAGTATCATTTTCTTTAATACTATACTCATTTAAGTATTTACAAGCAAGCTTAATTTTTGAACTTTTTACAAAAGGTGCTACAAATCCATCCAGAAATTCAGGTTCTAGATTGGTTTTATCAAATTCAGAAATTTCTTTGGGGTATTTTGCAGAAGTGTGATGAGCATCATTTATATCATCAATATTTATGTGGTTGACGGTAAAAAATTTCATCTTGAAAAGATTATTATAGGTATTTCTTGGGACAGTTCTGGGTCTTAGAACAAATCCAATCATTGCAGGATTACTCCCAAGATGTGTTATTGAACTAAAAACAGCAACATTCGTATTCCCATCAGAATCTATTGTTCCTAACAGATTCGCAGACTTGTACCCAGTGCAGCTGTTGATTAAATTTAATCTGTAAATTTTATCAAGATTATCTATTTTTTCTTTACTAAAACGAATCATTTTTTATTACATTTAAAATTATGAAATTTTACACCAGAACTCTAATATTTATCTCATTTATATTTTTATTTAATTCTTGTGAAGAATCAAACATAACTTATGGTAAACCTAATGTTATCCTAATTATGGCGGATGATCTTGGATATGAAGCATTAGGTATAAATGGAGCGGATGAATATAAAACACCAGCGCTGGATTCTCTAGCTTTAAATGGTATCAATTTTAATAATGCTTATTCGCAACCACTTTGTACGCCAACTAGGGTTAAAATTATGACTGGTAAACCAAATTATGTTAACTATGAATATTTTACATATTTAAATCCAAACCAAAAAACTTTTGGAAATTTATTTCAAGAAAATGGTTACAAAACTGCACTAGCTGGTAAATGGCAGTTAAATGGAGTTCAGTTTGATTTAGATAATAATCAGGATTTAGACAGGCCATATAAGTTTGGTTTTGATGAATATTGTTTATGGTGGTTAAGAGAAAGAGGAGATAGATTTGCTAATCCAAATATTGTTCAAAACGGCAACAAATTAAAAAAAGGCATTGATGATTATGGTCCGGACATATTTACCGATTTCATTGTTGACTTCATAGATAAAAATAGGGATGATCCTTTCTTTATTTATTATCCTATGGCTTTAGTTCATGACCCTTTTCTGCCAACACCAGATTCTGATGATTGGAACGATTTAGAAAAAAGAAACAAAGGAAATAAACCAATCTATTTCTCGGATATGTTGACTTATATGGACAAAATTGTTGGTAGGATTTCAAATACACTTGATAAAAATAAATTAGATAACACAATATTAATTTTCATTGGTGATAATGGAACAGATACAAAAGTTGTAACCCGCAATAGAGGGGTTGAGATTCGTGGCGCAAAAGGATCAACAATTAAATACGCATCAAACGTACCAATGATTGTTAATTGGAAAAGTCAAATCAAACAAGGCTTTAATTCTGATGCAATGATTGATTTCACAGACTTTTATGCAACTTTTGAGGACATTCTAAATCTTAACAACCAGCAGTCGTACGGCAAAAGCATTCTGCCATTAATGACTAATAATTATTACAATGAAAGAAATGTTCTAATAACATACTATGATCCAATGTGGAGAGATACCACGATGGGCAGGGGTGTATATGCTCAAAATAAGGAATATAAACTGTATAAAAATGGCAACTTTTTTAACTTTTCAAAGGATTTATATGAAAAAAATCCAATCGACTTGAATAAATTATCAGAAACTGACAATGAAATATATTTGTTACTTAAAACCTCATTAGATTCAATTCCTGATTTACCTGAGTACAATCATAACAGTTGGATTGAAAGAAGAAAGAAGGTTAATGAAAGTAGAAAATTTAATAATATATGGCAACTAAATACAAAGTAGCGACTGGTCTGTTAATTGCAGGAATTGTTTGCTTCGTATTGTTTTATCTCATTGGTGGAGATGTTGATGAAAATGGTTATGTAAATGAACCATTTTATTTATTGCCAATTGGGTTTATTTTTATTTGTCTATCAATGGTTTTGTATATAGTTTTTGCAATTGCAAAAAAAAAATAAGGTATCATTTTAATACCTTATTTTTAATTAAGATTGAAGAAATATTTAGTCTTTCTTTTCTTTGTCCTTTGAGCCTTTACATTTAGCAAAAAGTTCTTTCATTTCAATTTCACTTTCAACATCATATTTTGTTTTTTCTTTCTCTTCAACCCAATAGATAGAAATTGGGAAGACAAGATTAGCTTTTTCTTTTACATCAGGGTTTTGGTTATACCATTTTTTCAGAGACTCTATTGCTTCTTTTTTGTCATTAACTTTTATTGAGGAGCCATCAGGTAATTCCAATGATACTGGATACTCAAGGTAAAAGCAATTTTTCTTTCTATCTTTCTTTCCATCCTTTTTTCCATCTTTATCACTTTTATCATCTTTACCATCATCATCTTTCCCGTCATCATCTTTTTTATCATCATTCTTATTGTAGCCTTCAGTCCTAAAAAGTTCTCTTCCACTTAAATCAAAGAAAATATCATCACTTTTAACTCCTAAGAAGAAAAAATCAAATGACCTCATATTGATTTGGTATCCTAATTGACTAGCTAAATTACCCTTATCAAAAAAATCATCAGGTATATCACTACTCATAGTGTTTTTCGCATCTATTGGAAGATCATATTCAAGAATCTGGACTTTTTCTTCAGCGTTTATAATTGCATCGATAAGCTCATCGTCTGACATTACATCTTCAAATTCACAAGCTGTAAAAAGAAAAATAAATAATAGTGGTAGATATTTTAAAATTGAATTCTTCATCTTGATATTTTTAATAAAATTAATAAATTTTTTAAATCTTTAAGTTCGCTTTCTCATTTAAAATGTTTCGAAAGAACTCATGGTCTTTATTACTTTTAACTTTGATTTTAACTTTTCTATGATCAATATGTATTGTATAGACATCACTGTCAACTTTAAAAATTACGAGTTTATAATATGGGATAATAAGTGCATATGTTTCAAGTAGTACTCTAAAATAAATCAGTATACCTTTTGGTCTTCTTTCGATGTTACATTGATTAATGTTCTGATCAAGTATTAATAAATTTTCAATTTCTTTGCTGGCACTAACAATCAATAGTTTCCCTGATCCAATTCCTTTCATTTTTAATCTTTCTATTAAGCTGAAGGGCTTTCCAACAAAATTGTTAATTTCATCTTCTTGTTTTGGATTATTATATGAAACATTTTTTAGCATAGAATTTTAAAAGTTAAAATAATTATACAATAAATGAGCCAAATAACTAAAAATATATTAATGATAAAGCCTTCATCTTTTGCATATAATGTAGATACTGCTAAAGATAATTTTTTTCAAAAGATCGAAGATAATTTAAGTTCAGATCAAATTCAATCCTCTGCTCTTGATGAATTCTCAAACATGTGCTCTATTTTAAAAGAAAATGGAATAAATGTTATTGTTATGGAAAATGAAAAAGAAAAAAAATTATCTGATGATATATTCCCTAATAATTGGATTTCTTTTCATGGTAAGCAATACGTGATTCATTCTATGTTTGCTAAGTCAAGAAGATTAGAAAAGAATAATAAATTCATTAAAAAATTAAATGACATAGGATTTAAATACAGTTTACTGAAGGATTATTCAGAATTTGAAAATAAAAATGTCTTCTTGGAGGGTACTGGAAGTGTCATTTTGGATAGAATAAACAAATTAGCTTACTGCTCAATCTCTAAAAGATCAAATGAAAAATTATTTAATATTTTTTGTGAGGATGTTGGATATAAACCAATTATTTTTTCATCATTTGATTCTAATGGTGGAGTTGTTTATCATACAAATGTTATGATGAGTATAGGAGATGATTTTGCATTAATTTGTTATAATTCAATTAAAGATTTTAAGGAAAGAAAACTTGTGAGAAGATATTTAGAAAATAGTGGTAAAAATATAGTTGAGATTAGCTTGAACCAAATGGAGACATTTGCTGGAAACATAATTCAATTAGGTGATAAAAAAAATAAAATTATTGTAATAAGTAAAAGCGCTTATTTATCTTTAAATAAAGAACAAAAAAATATTTTATCTAGAGAATCTAAAATTATCACAATTCCAATTCCTGTAATACAAAAATGTGGTGGCGGAAGTGTAAGGTGTATGATAGCTGAATTAATTTAATTTTTTAATTTCGTTGTCCTTTGGGTGATTAGCTCAGTTGGTTCAGAGCACTACCTTGACAGGGTAGGGGTCACTGGTTCGAATCCAGTATCACCCACAAAAAAAACAAGAGTATTCTTGTAGATTTTTTAGTCAACTTTGGCATTTAATTTGTTAATTAATTTCTAATGAAAATATTCGATTCCATCCCGATTAAAGGGTGGTCATATTGTCTCTTTAAAAAAGAAAATATTTCACCATTTGAAAAATTATTTGAAATTTTTAAAGAACTCATAACCTACACATCTGGAGATTTTGATGAGGCGATTGATTGGTTAAGACAATTAGATCAAGAGTATGTTTTAACAGATGAAAATTATACAATAGAAGATTTTATCGAGGATTTATTAAATAAGGGTTATATACAAGCCGAGATAAATTCTGATGGAGATAAAACCTACAATAAGATTTCAGCAAAGATGGAGAAGGCGCTGAGAAAGTTCGCATTAAAAAAGATTTTTGGACAAATTAAAAAGTCAAGGTCTGGAAATCATAAATCAAAATACTCAGGGTTTGATGATGATGATAGTAATGATTTTAAAAATTACCAATATGGAGACCGAGTTGATAATATTATTGTTAGTGAAAGCTTGAAGAATATGTACACAAGAACTGGATCTGATGAGTTAGATTTGATATCAGATGATATTGTAGTAAAAAATTCAACTCATAATTCACAAATGAGTACAGTACTGATGATTGATATAAGTCATAGTATGATATTGTATGGTGAAGATAGAATTACACCTGCAAAAAAAGTTGCTATGGCCTTAGCAGAATTAATTATTACAAGATATCCAAAAGATACACTGGATATATTAGTTTTTGGTAATGACGCCAAGATCATTCCTCTGAAACAGTTACCTTACCTCAAGGTTGGTCCCTACCATACCAATACAGTTGCTGGCTTGCAATTAGCTATGGATATTCTTAAGAAGAAAAAAAATAATAATAAGCAAATATTGATGATTACTGACGGTAAGCCTAGTTGTTTAAAATTGAGTGATGGGAGTTATTACAAAAACAGTTCGGGTTTAGACTCAAAAATTACAAATAAGTGCTATACCATGGCTAGACAAGCAAAAAAATTAAAAATACCAATTACTACTTTTATGATAGCAAGAGATGCTTACTTACAACATTTTGTAAGAGAATTTGCTAAGGCAAATGGAGGCAAAGCATTCTACACTGGTCTTGATAATTTAGGAGAAATGATTTTTGAAGACTACGAGAGTAATAGAAAAAGAAAAATATGAAAAAGAAACCTATAATTAATAACTTAAAAGAGCTTAAGGCATCAGGTTACAGTACGTTATCCATTAAAGATGAGTTGAGTAAAAATCTATCTGAACTAATTAAGTCTGGAAAACCAACATTCCCAAATATTTATGGCTATGAAAACACAGTTATTCCTGATTTAGAGAGAGCTATTTTATCCAAGCATAATATCAACTTCTTAGGTTTGAGGGGTCAAGCTAAAACCCGTTTAGCAAGAATGATGGTAAATTTACTTGATGAGTGGATTCCAGTTATTAAGGGATCTGAAATTAATGATGATCCACTGAATCCTATTTCATCGCATGGGAAAAATATCATTGCTGAAAATGGTGATAAAACGCAAATTGAATGGATGCACAAAAGCGATAGGTTTTATGAAAAACTTGCAACCCCAGACGTTACAGTATCAGATTTAATTGGAGATGTTGATCCAATTAAGGCTGCAAGTCTTAAGCTTTCCTATGCTGATGAAAGAGTGATTCATTTTGGAATGATTCCAAGAGCAAACAGATGTATTTTTGTTATAAATGAATTACCAGATTTACAGGCAAGAATACAGGTTAGTTTATTTTCAATTTTAGAGGAAAAAGAAATTCAGATCAGAGGATTTAAGTTGAGAATCCCCCTTGACTTACAATTTATCTTTACCGCTAACCCTGAAGACTATACAAATCGTGGAAGTATAGTTACTCCACTGAAAGACAGGATTGGTTCTCAAATTATAACTCATTATCCTCATACTTTAGGTATTGCCAAAAAAATTACCAGCCAAGAATCAGATGTCAAAGCTTCTAACATACATGTTCCGGAATTGGCAAGTGATTTAATTGAGGAAATAAATTTTGCCGCTAGAAAAAGTGAATTTGTAGATTTTAAAAGTGGTGTTAGTGCGAGAATGAGTATTACCGCTTTTGAAAATTTGGTCAGCACTGCCAAAAGAAGAATGCTTATTAATGGTGAAAAAGAAAGTTCGATAAGACTTTCAGACTTTAGTGGAATTATTCCTGCAATTAATGGTAAGATAGAGCTTGTATATGAGGGTGAAGAACAAGGAGCTGATCAAATATCATTCAATTTAATTAATGAAGGAGTTAAAACAATTTTTTTAAAATATTTTCCTGAAATCAGTAAACTTGAAAAACCCAACGAAGTAACACCGTATGATGGGATTTTAAGTTGGTTTATAGAAAATAATAATGAGTTATTTATTGGGGATGATTTTACAGATTCTGAATATAGGAATGCTATTGACGCAATGAAGCCACTTGATAATTTGATTAAAAAGTACTGTAAAAATATTGATCGAGCTGATCATTATTTTATAAAAGAGGTATTGCTTTGGGGATTGTCTTCATTCAAAAAATTATCAAAAAATAGAATGCAGGATGGAATTGAATTTAAAGATTCATTAGGAACATATCTCAGAAATTTAAATTCTGATTAGATTAAAAAGAGCTACCAATTATAGCGCCAGCAACTTTAAGAAAGTATAGTTCGGATACTTTCCCTTCATACATTGCAGTATTTCGAGAAAGCTTTGCGTTTAGTAAATTAATTTGCGCTCTTCTAAATTCAATTGAGGAAACGATACCAATATTATACTTCTCTAAATTTCTCAAAAAGTTATTCTCACTAGTTAGCAGGCTTTTTTCTTGCACCTCCAGAATAAATAAATTATTTATATACGTCTCGTAGGCATTATTAAGTTCTTTTTGAAATATTAAGAATACTTTTTCTTTTTCAATTTTTGAATTTTCCAGATTAATTTTTGCATTTTTGTTAGCAGTTATTCTCTTGCCAGAGTTAAAAATATTCCATGATAAATTTATGCCACCAGAAATTCCGTCATATATATTTTTATTAAAGAATGCATATGGATTATCATTAATGCTTTCATTCCAATCATAAGATCCAACAAGACCAATGGTCGGTAGGTAAGTTGATTTGATTGACTTTAGTTCATAGTTTGAGATATCAACTGATTTATCATAAATTTGGAGCCTGGTATTATTTTCAGCTGCATTATTATAAAATTCTGAGATTTTATCTTTTGAATTATAAAATATATTTTTATCCAAGTCATAATTAGAATTTAAATCTACATTCATAATTAGATTTAAGTCTCTCTTTGCATTCGATAAATTTTTAATTGAACTTAATAATTTTATGCTATCTGTATTGACGTCAACCTCGGCATTTAAAACTTCTAATTTAGTGGATTGGCCAAATTCAAATTCTGTATTTTTTCTTTCAAGCCTTGTTTTTGATATTTCAAGTGAGGATTTAATAATTTCCCTCTCTTCAGAAAGTCGGCAGACTTCATAATAAACTGTAAATAATTGTAAGAGGGTATTTTCTATAACTTCTTTAACTTCAAGTTTGGACCTATTTGATAATTCTTTTGATTTTTTATAATTGAAATTTCTACCAGAGTTATCAAGTAAAATATAGTTTAAAGAAATATTTGAATAACTATTTTCACTTTTCATATTATCAAGCTTTCCAGACAAATTGTTAGGAGTTTCAATTTCAATATTTTGTTCACTTTTATTTATTCCTGCATTTGAAGATATTGTAGGTAAATAACCACTATTTAAAAAGCTAGCATTATTTTTAAATATTTCATCTTGGTTTTCTACAATTTTAATATCTAGATTATTTTCTAAAGTTATTTTCACAGCATCATTAAGACTTAGTTTCTGCTGTCCTGCTAAGTAATTAGATATCAGAATTAATGTTACAATAGATATTTGAAATAACTTGTTCATTTTTTTCTATTTAATTCTACAACTGGTGACTCAACATCTCTTTTGTTGACAATTTTTCCAGATAAAATCCAAATTCCTTTTACTTTAAATGAATTTGTAATAGATATCAATATTGGTAAAAGAATTAATGTTAAGATTGTTGCATAAGCAATACCATATGCAATTGAAATAGCCATTGGTTTTAAAAGTTGCGCTTGAAAACTTTTTTCTAAAATTATTGGGGCTAAACCAGCCATAGTGGTTATAGACGTAAGAAATATTGCTCTAAACCTTGCAAGTCCAGCTTTAAAGATTGCATCGTCAAATGACATACCTTCTTTTAGATTTGAGTTAAATTTTGAAATTAAAACCAATCCGTCATTTACCAAAATACCGATTAAGGCTATAACTCCAAGTAATGAGATAACATTTACAGGGAATCCATGTAAAAGATGACCCCATGCAACAGTTGTTAAACTAAATGGTATTAAAAGCAGCAGTAAAAATGGTTGGCTGTAAGTTCTAAAAGTAAATCCAATAGTTGCAAAAATTAGAAATAACGCTAATGGAAATACTGTATATGCAGATTGTATTGTTTTATTTGCTTCTCTATATTGTCCTTCAAAGGAAGCTGAAATTGATGGATATTGTTTTTGGATTTCAGGAATAACATTATTTTGAAGATTAAATACAATATCGGCTGCACTAAGATTAGGATCAATTAGATTAGCATTGATTTGAATCTCTCTTTTTCCATCCAAGTGGTTTATTGAAACATCACCTCTTTTAACTTCATATGTTGCAATTTCATTAAGAGGAACTCTGGACCCTGATGGAGTAAGAATTTTCATTTGTTCCATATTGTTTACATATGACCTTGTATTTTTATCATATCTAACCCAAACTTTTATCTCGTCATCACCTCTTTGAAATCTTTGTGCTTCGATACCATAAAAAGCAGATCTGATTTGATACATAACCTTTGAAAAGTCTAGTCCAGATAAGTATGCATTTTCTTTAAGTTTAACTTGAATTTCCTTAATACCTTCAGGATCATTATTCGAAACATCAGTTAATAATGGATTACTTTTTAATTGATTTATTAACTCGTCCTTTGCACTTTTTAATTCATTTAGATTATTTGTTTCACTTATAAGTGAAATTGATACTGGACTTCCACCAAAATTTGCAGCATCATTTAAAGTAAATCTTTCAGCTCCAATTATTTCTCCAGTTTTTTCTCTTATTAAGCTTGCTAGCATCGATGCATTCACAGAGCTTGGTCGTTCTTCACTATCCAAAATATATATTTCTAGAGATGCAGTTGATGACCCCCCAACATCACCAAAACCTTTGATCATTGACATATTATCAGCGGAAAACCCAAGATTTTTGTTAATATATTCTATTAAATTTCTATCATCATTTTGCATAAATTTAGTCTCTAACTCCTTACCAGCCTCAATTGCTTTTTTTTCAACCATACTAATAATTGAATCAGTGATCTTTTCATTTGTACCCATTGGCATCTTTAAATCAACGGTCAAAATATCACTATCAACTACAGGGAAAAAATCTACAGGAATAATTCCTCCAATAACTGAGCTTACAGTTAGGTATAGTGCAGCTACAAATCCTGAAAAGCTAGCAAATCGGTTTTGAAGGGCAAATTTTAAAGTAGGACTGTATATTTTATCTCTTAGCCAATCCATGATCTCAAAGCCTTTAGCATTGAGTTTTTTCATGTAATCAAAAAAGCTAAACTTTTTTGATTTTGATTTTGATTTTACAGTTTGTAAAGCCTTTGACTTGGAGAGGTGTGCAGGTAGAATTATTAGAGCCTCTACCAGCGAGACGGTTAATGTCAAAATAACTATAAGGGCGACTTCGCCAAAGAAGTCTCCTACATCACCATCGAGTACAATCAATGCTGAAAATGCAATTATCGTAGTCATTATTGCTGAAACTATTGCGGGCATTACTTCAATGGTACCATCAATTGCTGCGTCAGCTGGTGATTTACCTTGTTCATAATGTCGGTATATATTTTCAGCTATAACTATACCATCATCAACCAAAATACCAATGACCACAATCATCCCAAACAAAGACATCAAATTAATAGTTATGTCGAATTCACCTGCAAAGATTAGCATTCCCAAAAATGAAATAGGAATACTAAAGGCTACCCAAAATGCCAATCGTATATTTAGAAATAATGATAAAAAAATTAAAACTAAAAAAATACCAATTCCACCATTCTCTAAAAGAAGATTTGTTCTCTGTTTTAAGGCAATAGAGTAGTCCTTTAACGCAGTTAATTTAAACCTTTGATTTGAGGAATTAAATTCATCAATATATGAATTGATAATTTTAGCAGAATCCAACAAATCCTCACTGTTAGTACTAGAGGTGGATATTACAACAGCTGAATTATAATCAACAAAGGTTGAAATAGGTGTTTCAGAAAACTGATCGCTAATCTTGGCTACATCACCTAACCTAACAATTTTACCTTTGAAATCTTTTTTTAAAACTAAATTCTGAAGTCCATTAGCATAATAATTTTTATTGTTAGCTCTTATCAAAAACTCTTCCTCGTTCGTTTTGATATTCCCTCCGCTTACCAAAATATTTGAATTGCTAACAGCATTAACAATTTCTTGAAAACTTAGATTGTAGGCTAATAGATTATTTTCATTAATTGAAATCTCTATTTCTTCATTTGGAAATCCAGAAAGTGTCACTTGTGAAATTCCGTCAATTCCTCTGAGGTCATCCTCAATATTTTTAGCCATATTTTTCAATGACTTTAAATCAATATCTGCTCCACTGAGCGAAAATATTACTGTTGGTTGTTGCTCCTCAATTTTAGTAACAACAACAGGCTCTAGCGCAATTGGAAAAGATGGTACTTTATCAACAGCATTTTTAATTTCAAATAACATTGCATCTATTTCATAATTATCATCGGTTTCAATAATAATACTACCGGTATTTTCTCTTGAAGTTGATGTTACTCTAATAACCCCAGGAATACCTTTTAGATTTTCTTCAATTTTTAGAATAACTCCTTCTTCAATTTCTTCAGGTGATGCTCCTGGATATGTAGCATTTATTGAAATAAATTTGGAATCAATAAGTGGAAAAAATGATGATTTTAATGAAATAATTCCAGCGATTCCAAAAACAACAAAAAACAATATTAAAATATTTACTGCTTTTGGGTAGGTTACAAAGTATCTGATTATTTTTCTCACTAATCAACAATTTTTACTTTCATACCATCATATACACCAGGAATATAATTTTTAAGAATTAACATTTCATTTTTTAAGCCTTTTACAATAACAGTTTCATCATCATAAAAAATAGGCTCAACATTTTGTATCCCAATGGTCATATCAGATTTTATGTAGTAAATGTAAGAGTCATTGATCAATAATGATCTTGATAAAGAAAAACTTTCTTCAATATTTCCAAGGGGAACACTTACTTCAGAGTACATCCCATCTTTCAACATTGAGGATTCAAACTCGATGAATAACCTTATTGATTGTGAGTCATCATCAATCGAGTTATTAATTCTGATTATTTTTCCTATGTGATCAATATTATCATCGGATTTAAATAAGACTTCTTTACCCTCAATTAACTTATTACCATACTTTGATGGAACAGCTACTTCTAACTCAAAAAGATTGGAGTTGATAAACGTCCCAATTTTTTGACCTGGTGATACTAATGATCCTTCTGTCGTGTATGATTCAATTAATGTACCCTCAAAAGGAGCAATTAATGTAAATTTTTTAAGTCTTTCTTCGAGGTTTTTGACACTGTAATATTGTGACTGTAGCCCTTTCCCAATCAGATAGAATTTTTCTTTATCAGATTTAGGTTCAGGCATTTTTTTTGTATTGGAGTTAACACTAAAATTTTTGAAATATAATTCCCAAATAGCATAATTTTCAGGAAAATCTAGTTTAATGTCCGGAAGCACAGAAGCAATCAAATTTTGCAATTCACTTCTGCTTTGTTTAACAGTAGCTAAAAATTCTTGGGAATTAATATTTAATAATACTTCATTTTTGTTGTACTGTTGACCAACTTTGAAATCTTTTTTTGAATTGATAACAATTCCTTGAACTTGACTAAACAAATCAACTTTATATTTTGCTGATATTGTTCCGTTCACCTTAACTGAGATGAGATTAGAAGTGTTAGATGTTTTAATGGTTCTTACTGAGTGTACTATGTTGGTATTTTTATTGTAGGTCTCATCTTCTTGACTCATTATTAATGTTGACAATAAGTAGGTAATGATAAGTACCCCAAAACCAGATAAAACAGATATTAACTTTCTATTCATGTTGTTCTAAGTCAGGTGCAAATTTAATACCAAAAAAAAGATTGAATGTTAATTAATTTATATTTGTTGATAATGATATTTCAAAAAGAGATATTACTGGAACCAAAAAAGAGAGGATTCCATTTGATTACCAATGATGTAATCAGTCAGCTTCCTAATTCTACTGGGATTGTCAATATTTTTATAAAACATACTTCGGCGAGTTTGACTATCAATGAAAATGCTGATCCTAGTGTTAGATTTGATTTTGAAACTCATTTTAACAAAATGGTTTCAGAAAATGAAAATTATTTTACACATAACTCAGAAGGTCCTGATGACATGACATCACATATAAAAAGTAGTATTTTGGGATCATCTGTCTCATTTCCAATTAAACATGGAGAGCCTCAATTTGGAACATGGCAAGGAATTTATTTGTGCGAACACAGAAATAATGCCTCAGGAAGAAAAATATTTATTACCTTAATTGGAGAGTAATTTATTATGAAAAATTATTGTATAACATTTATTTTATTTTCTATTACATTTTTATCTTACAGTCAAACCTTTGATCAGAAAATTGAAGATTTAATAAATGAAAATCTTTATGAAACCATTGAATTGAGACATTGGTTTCATCAAAACGCAGAGTTAAGCAACAGAGAATTTAAAACTGCAGCAAGAATTGCAGATGAACTTAAGAAAATTGGCTATGAACCAATGACCGGAATTGCAAAAACAGGAGTTGTAGCTATTCTGAACCCTGGAAAACCTGGACCTGTTGTTGGACTGAGAGCAGATATTGATGCCTTACCCGTTAAAGAAAGAGCTGACATTCCATGGGCTTCAAAAATGAAAGGTGTTTACAATGGAGAGGAAGTACCAGTCATGCATGCATGTGGACATGACATGCATACAGCTATACTATTAGCTGCAGCTAAAATTTTATATGACATAAAAGATGAAATTCCTGGACAAGTTAAGTTCATTTTTCAACCTGCCGAGGAAGGTGCCCCGCCAGGTGAAGAAGGAGGAGCTGAGCTAATGGTGAAAGAGGGTGTATTAAAGAATCCTGATGTTGATGCTATTTTTGGTTTACATGTCTGGTCAGGACTTTATGCAGGTCAAGTATATCTTAGACCTGAGGGTATAATGGCAGCAGTTAATGAATTTAGAATAGATTTGAAAGGTGTTCAAACTCATGGATCGACGCCATGGACTGGAAAAGACCCAATTGTAACAGCAGCTCAAATTGTTAATTCATTACAAACAATAGTCAGCAGAAGTTTACCCTTAACTGAAGCAGGAGCTGTTGTGACTATTGGAAGCATACATGGGGGAGTTAGAAGTAATATAATTCCCGAAGATTTATATATGCTTGGAACAATTAGAACTCTTGATAATGGCATGAAAGCTACTGTGTTAAAAAGACTTGAAGAAATAGTTCATAATGTAGCAAAATCAAACAATATTGAATCTAAAATCACATATTTAGTTTCATATCCTATTACTTTTAATGATCCTTATTTATACGAGGAAATTTTACCGACTTTGGAAAGAGTTAATGGTAAAAAAAATGTTCATTTAATGAAAGCAATTACAGGTGCTGAGGACTTTTCATATTTTCAAGAAAAAGTTCCAGGGACTTATTTTTTTATTGGTGGTCAAAAACCAGGAGTTGATTTATCTACAGTTGCTCCGCATCACACGCCAGATTTTTATGTTGATGATTCTGCAATATCCACTGGAATCAGATCAATGGTTGGTTTGACCCTAGATTACATATATAATAATTAGCGTGGCATAATTTTAGTTACATTTATATTATGAAAAAATTTTTATTTACTCTATTCGTTTTATCCATACAATTTTCATTTTCTCAAATAAACTTAGACCTAGAAAAAAGTAAAATTAAATGGACTGGTAAGAAAATTACTAATGCCTCTCACTGGGGCTCATTATATTTTTCTGAAGCTAATTTGGTTTTTGATGGCAAAGATTTAATCAAAGGAAAGTTTATTGTTGATATGAACACTATGACAGTTGATGATATAAAGGGTGGTGGCAAAGAAAGGTTAGAAAATCATTTAAAAGATGATGATTTTTTTGGAGTAACAGTTCATAAAGAGGCGATTCTAGAATTTAATTCAAAATCTGTACTAAAAGATGGTAAATACAATATTAATGGTTTATTAACAATTAAAGGAATAACCAACCCCATCTCTTTTACCCTGGAACCAGTCAACGGAAATTACGTAGCTAATTTAATTTTTGACAGAATAAAATATGATGTAACATATAGATCGGGTAGTCTTTTCGAAAACCTCGGTGATAGGATGATATTAGATGAAGTAGAGCTTCAAGTCACATTAATCGAGTAAATCACATTGAATTTTCTGGAGGAACCCTTCCATCAAAGATTTTTTCAAAATAAAATCCAATCTGATATAACAATTCTTCTTCAAATGATTTACCAATAAACGTGACGCCTGCGGGTTGATTGTTTTGTCTAAGTCCAATTGGGACAGTGAGACATGGATTGTGAGCAACCGCGGCATATCCAGCGTGATAATTATTTAATGAAATAACAGCATCAAGATTATATTTTTCAATAGGAATATCAAAAAATTTGTTTCCCTCACTCATTAATCTAATTTTTAATTTATCAAATTTCTCTTTATTCATGGTATCATTAATTATTTTTTTGAAAATTCCTTGGCCATAAGGAGCTCTAACAACAGAGTCTTTATCATTAAATTCGATTATGGATGAGATATCCGAAACTTCCAATTTTTCATTTCCATAAACAGATAAATAAACTTTTAAATCTTTTCTCATGTCTTCATCTAGAATTTTAACAAAATTTGAAAGATTTACTCTAGGAGACTTTATTTCAATTGCAGTTATATTATTTTCTTTAATATGGTCCACAGCTCTTTTGTATAATGAATCACTTTCATAAAAGTTTTTGTAGTAGCCAAGTCGAACTTTTGCACTATCAAAATTCAAAACCTTTTCAATATCAATATCATTACTATATTTTGAGTAGCTATCTTTTGAATCGTATCCATTTATTGCATTGTAGACAATTATGTTGTCAATAATATTTCTTGTCATTGGACCCGCAGTATCCAATGTAGAGGAAATTGGTATAATCCCTGACCTACTAACATTACCAATTGTCGGTTTCATACCAACTAATGAGTTAGCTGAGGATGGTGAAAGTATTGATCCAGATGTTTCTGAGCCTAGAGAAACTGAAGATAAATTTGAAGCCGTAGCTACCCCACTCCCAGAGCTTGAACCACCAGTATCAATAATTTTCCTTCCATAAGGATTTAAGGTTTGACCACCAAGTGATGTGTAGCCATTTGGACAGCCTGAACAAAAATAATTTGCCCATTCACTCAGGTTTGTTTTTCCAAGAATTATAGCTCCTTCACTTTTTAGTTTTTTAGTTATAAATGCATCTTCAGTATAATTATCCTTTAGACTGTAAGCTCCTGCAGTCGTCGGTAGCGATTCAAAACCTATATTATCTTTAAGTAATATAGGAATACCAAAAATTGAATAAATATTGTCATTGCCTAATTTGTCTTTTTCCCTAGCATCATTTAAAATATTTTTATTTAATGAAATGACAGAATTCAAAAAGGTTTCTTTGTTAAATTCTATTAAATATATTCTTGAGATGTAAAATAGAGATAGATCGTAATAAGTAAATTTATTGTCAATAATCTGTTGCTGAATTTCTGGAATAGATTTTTCAATTATAAGGGGTTTGAGTTCATTATATTTACTTTTTAAAAATAAATTAATTTCTTTTTCATATCCTTTAATTAGTTCGTTTTTATCAGTGCTTATAGATTGAATTCTTTTGTATTGAAGTTTTTTAATTTTTGAATTACTATTTTCCTCAATCTCCTGTTTTTCATCATAAGTCATCCATTTTTTAAGATTGGAATCACAACCAATAATTAATAGAACTATCAAATATGTTATGTGTTTTTTCATTTTAGTTTATTTTTAATAATTTCTTCCATTTTCATCCCTCTTGAGCCCTTAATTAAAATATGTGACTCAGAAATTTCATCATCACTATTATAAAAGTCTTCCTTGGTTCTGTAGAAGTAGAATGATTCATATGTAGATTTTACTTTAAAAAAATCTTCACCAATAAAATAGCAGCTATCAATATTTTTGCTCGATAATAATTCAACAATTTTTCTATGTTCATCAAGTGACTTATTGCCTAATTCAAACATGTCACCTAGGATTATGGCTTTTGAGTTTTTCACATTAGAAAATGATTCAATAGCATTACTAACACTAGTTGGGTTAGCGTTGTATGCATCTAGGATTATTTCTTTTCCATTAATATCTATTAATTGAGACCTATTGTTATTTAGCTCAAATGAACTTAGTGCATCCTGAATTTTATTTGAGTTTATTCCAAAGTGAAGCCCAATACTAATTGCAGCACAAATATTTGAATAATTGTAATCACCGTAAATATTTGAATGATATTTAACATCTCTATTTTTAACTGAAATTTTCTTACCAGAAATTAATTCAAATTTATAGTCTCCATCATACTCAGACGTAAATGAAATATTTTTATGATTTCGAAACTTTTTTTGTTGTTTGTCATCAAAATTTAATATCAGTATTTTATTATTTTCAATAATCCAGTTATATAATTCAGTTTTAGCTTTTATAACACCTTCAATATCAATAAATCCCTCTAAATGGGCCTTTCCAAAATTTGTGATATATCCATAGTCAGGCAGTGTTATTTTAGTCAAAAAATCAATTTCACCAAAATTATTTGCACCAAGCTCAATTACAGAATACTCTGTATCATCTTGTATTTGTAATAAGCTGAGTGGAACACCAATGTGATTGTTGTAATTCCCTTTTGTTGAAATTGTTTTAAAATTCGAACTTAAAACACAGTCGATTAACTCTTTAGTTGTTGTTTTTCCATTACTTCCTGTCAATGCAATTACAATGGAGTTTGATTTTGTTCTGTGAAAAGTTGCAAGTTTTTGTAATGTTCCTAATGAATCTTTTACTCTTAAAATTTTACTATTATGTATACTTACAGAATCTGAATCAACAATTGCATATTTAGCACCTTTATTTAGTGCTTCTTCAACGAACTCATTCCCATCAAAATTATCTCCTTTGATTGCAAAAAACATTGATCCATCTCTAATAGATCTAGAATCAATGTCTACAATTGAACTACATTCTAAAAACTTATTATGTAAGTCTTTGATATCCACTATTTAAATATAAAGAGATTAGTTAAAAATAAAACTAGAATATTTTTATCTTTTTTTTGGTTTAGTGGCATTTCTTGATTCACCAAGGTAAGACATTGCACATCTGAAACCTATATAGTTTGTTGTCATATATTCTGGAAAAAATCTTCTTTGTGCTGGATCTAAATAATATGATCTGTCTAGCCATGAACCACCTTTGTATACTCTGGAGTCATTACTAATTAAGGAAGATCTAAATTCGCTAGGATCAGATTGATCATCAGAGGGAGAGCTATACATATCTTTATCTTGATCTTGACCCATGAAAAAGAACCTTGATGATTCAGAGTCTCCATCATTAAAATCACGGTTATCTGATTTTGAATAATTTGTTCTTACAAGATCATCTGCATCCAAGGTTTCTTGAACTAATTCTCCAGGTAAACTTTTAAAATTAATTCTTCCATTTGGAAGTCTCTCAATCTGATTAACTAGGTTTTCAGAGTTAACTGCAGCAACTCTTCCATTTTCATCTATGACGGGCTTTGTATATAAATTACCTCTAAAATAATTAAAGTCATTAGCCTCCTCATCAATTATTGGTCTGTAAACATCAGCAACCCATTCAGCAACATTTCCACCCATTCCGTATAATCCAAAACTATTAGCTGGGTACGATCTTACTGAGGTCGTAATGCCAGATCCAGTCTCGGACCAGCCTGCAATTCCTCCATAGTCACCTTTACCAAGTTTATAATTTGCTAATTGATCGCCTAATGTTTTCTTTTTTTGAGATCTTGTATATTCACCTTGCCATGGAAATTTCTTTTTTCCTCTGTATAAATTAGCATTTCTAAGTTCATCCATGCCCAGAGCAGCATATTCCCATTCAGTCTCTGTTGGAAGTCTGTATGCGGGTAAAAGAATACCATCTTCAATCCCAGCAAATTCATAAGCTTCTTCTCCTTCGTTCTTAGCCTTTTCACCAATCAATTCATCAATATTGTCTCCTAATGAATTCTCTGGATCTAAAAGATATCTACTAGTATTAAAGTTTAGTTTTGAGTTTGGGTTTAGAACGGAATCTCTTTGTAAAAATCCTTTTTCAGCCAAAATTCTAACATTAACTCTTTGCGTTCTCCATTTGGCATAATTAGTTGCTTGTTTCCAGCTAACTCCTACAACAGGATGATTTTGGAAAGCAGGATGTCTTAAATAGTTATTAACCATATCTTCATTAAAACCTAGTGGATTTCTCCAGACAAGAGTATCAGGTAGTGCAGCATTGTAAATATCTTTTAGCTGTTCATCATCACTATACATATTCTTAAGCCAAAACAAGTATTCAATATACATTGCATTTGTAACTTCAGTTTCATCCATAAAAAAGGATCTAACGTATTGTTGGGTTGGTGTATTATTCCAGTCATGCATTACATTATCCTTAGTATTTCCTTTAACAAATGTTCCACCTTGGATAAAAATCATCCCCGGTGCATTGATTTGACCTTTGTATTTGCTGTTTAGCTTAAAACCGCCGTCTGCGGAATTAATCTTCCACCCTGTTGCTTGAGATACATTTTTGCCTGATTTATAACTATTCCTATTACAGGAGATTAAGAAGGTAATGGAAAATATAATAAGATATAGAGTAGTTCTTTTCATAAATCGATTGTAAATATATGAAGATTAGTTATTCTTTTACAAATAACAAATAAAATTACCAGTCTGTTATTTATTACAAACACAAATAAACAATAACAATAAATATGCCTAAAATTATAAATAATTCATTTCCATTATAATTATATTTATTAATATTACGCAGGATTATGGATCGATTAAATTATGCTATCATATTTATTTTATTTTCAATTTTCTCATCTTTTACTCAAGAGAGAAGAGTCATTACTACAGCTGTCCCTTTTTTAATGATAGCATCAGATGCCAGAGCAGCTGGTATTGGCGAACAGGGTGTAGCAACATCCATGGATAATTTTTCTCAACACTGGAATCCATCAAAATATGTTTTTTCTGAATCCAGCTCAGGGATTGCATTCAGTTACACACCTTATTTAAGCAAGCTTGTTAACGATATATTTTTAGCGAATATTTCATACTTCAATAAAATAAATGAAAGATCTGCATGGAGCGCAAGTTTAAAATATTTTAGTTTGGGAGATATTGATATTTTACAAAATCCACTTGATATTCCAATAATTGAAAATCCAAATGAATTTACAATTGATGCAGCATACTCATTAAAACTCAATGAAAATTTTGCTCTTTCTGTTGGTGGAAGGTTCTTGCTTTCTGATGTAAAATTACAAACACTTGACTCTGAGACTGAGGCTGCTAGTTCTTTTGCTGTTGATATTTCTGGGTTTTTTGAATCCGATATTAATTCTTACAGGAATTACGATGGAATTTTAAGAGCAGGTTTTAATATCTCTAATATTGGACCTAAGATGAAATACTCGAAATTAAATAATGGTACTGAAAGTTTTTTACCTGCGAATTTACGATTTGGGAGTGGCTTTGAATTCATTTTTGATAGTAATAATAGCTTTACTATATCAGTAGAATTAAATAAATTGTTAGTTCCTTCACCAAGTGAAGAGGTATTTAATGTTAATGGTGATTTAGTTGCTTACAGACAGCCTGATGTTGGATTTTTACAAGGAATCTTTAATTCGTTTAATGACGCACCAGATGGATTTTCTGAAGAGTTAAAAGAATTAACATATAGCTTAGGGTTAGAGTATTCTTTCAATAAATCATTTTTCTTGAGATCAGGATATTTTAGTGAACATGAACTGAAGGGGTCCCGAAAGTTTATAACCATAGGAACAGGTTTTAGTACCGACAGGAATTTACAAATTGATTTATCGTATTTAATCTCAACCTCAGATGTTATCAGTCCACTAGAGAATACGCTCAGACTATCTCTTGGATTTAACTTTCAATAGTAGATTTAAAACTCATTAATTCTTACTGTTTTTAGGTACAATTGTCTTAAAAATTTCAGTTATCTTTGCAGAGAATTATGAACCCCATTACAAAAGAAACTTATTTGAATTGGTATGAGGACATGCTTTTTTGGAGAAAGTTTGAAGATAAATTAGCAGCGGTATACATCCAGCAAAAGGTGAGAGGTTTTCTTCATTTATATAATGGACAAGAGGCTGTACTAGCAGGTGCTCTCCACGTTATGAATATGGATAAAGACAGAATGATAACTGCTTACAGAAATCATGTGATGCCCATAGGAATGGGAGTTGATCCAAAAAAAGTAATGGCTGAACTATATGGAAAAGCAACTGGAACATCAATGGGTTTAGGTGGATCTATGCATATTTTCTCAAAAGAACACCGATTTCATGGAGGACATGGTATAGTTGGTGGACAAATTCCATTAGGAGCTGGAATGGCTTTCGGTGATAAATATTATGATAGAGGAGCTGTAACGCTTTGTTTTATGGGAGATGGTGCTGTAAGACAGGGATCATTTCATGAAACTCTAAACCTAGCAATGCTATGGAGTTTACCAGTAGTATTTGTTGTTGAAAATAATGGTTATGCTATGGGGACATCAGTTAAAAGAACATCTAATCATACTGATATTTGGAAACTTGGCTTAGGATATGAGATGCCATGTGGTCCAGTTGATGGAATGAATCCAGTTAAAGTTGCTGAAGCTTTAGATGAGGCTATTGAAAGAGCTAGATCAAATAAAGGTCCAACACTTCTTGAGATGAAAACATATCGTTACAGAGGACATTCTATGTCAGATGCACAAAAGTATAGAACTAAAGAGGAAGTTGAGGAGTATAGAAAAATTGATCCAATAACTCAGGTAAAAGAAATTATTATTCAAAATAATTATGCATCTCCTGATGAAATTTTAGCAATTGATGCCAGAGTTAAACAAAAAGTTATTGAGTGTGAAAAGTTTGCTGATGAATCACCATATCCTGAAAAAAATGTCATGTACGATTCTGTATATGAACAACAAGATTATCCATTTCTAAAACATAAACCAGAATAAATGGCTGAAGTAATTAAAATGCCAAGACTTAGTGATACCATGGAAGAAGGTGTGGTTGCACAATGGTTAAAAAAGGTTGGTGATAAAGTCTCAGAGGGAGACATTTTAGCTGAAATTGAAACTGATAAGGCAACTATGGAATTTGAATCATTTTATGATGGAACCCTTTTGCATATTGCTATTGATGAAGGAGTTGCAGCTAATGTTGATTCATTGCTTTGTATAATTGGGGAAGAAGGTGAAGATATTTCTTCATTAATTTCAACTGCTTCAAATTTTAGTGAAGAAAGTTCAAATTCTCAATTGGATTTAGTTGATCAAATTAAAGAGCAAGAACAGAATAAAGAAGAAATAATCCCTGAAAATGAAGAACCTTCATTATTTGAACAAGAAAATGACGTAAAGTCTAAAACTGAAATAATTAGCAAAGATGTTAATGTTGAATATATAAAAATGCCAAGGTTGAGTGACACTATGGAGGAAGGTACAATTTCATCATGGTTAAAAAACGTTGGTGACAATATTTCTGAAGGGGATATTTTAGCCGAAATTGAGACTGACAAAGCTACAATGGAATTCGAATCATTTTACAGCGGAAAACTTGTTCACATTGGTGTAAAAGAGGGTGAAACTGTAAAAGTAGATGATTTAATTGCCATAATTTCTGATGGTGATGCAGATGTGAACCAATTATTGACTGATTATGGAAACGATGACAATGTCGAACCAAACAGTGATAAAGATTCTGCAACCGAGACAGTAGTAAACGAAAATGATTCAATTGAACTTTCAAATAATTTAGATGATCATAGTGAGGTTGGTGCTTCGAGTGCTAGAATAATTGCATCACCTCTTGCGAAGAAGATTGCAGCTGAAAAGAATATTGATTTATCTACAATAAAAGGATCTGGTGATAATGGAAGAATTGTAAAAGGTGATTTAGATAATATCCAATTAGATGCTGTTAACGAAAAACAAATTAATCCTGAGCCCAGTGAGAAAATTCAAACAGTACCTACTATTAGGAATGTTATTAAAGGTGAGGAGTCTCACGAAGATGTAAAAAATTCTTCAATGAGAAACGCGATTGCAAAAAGACTAAGTCAATCTAAGTTTTCTGCTCCACACTACTATCTTTCTGTTGAATTCAACATGGACAATGCTATTGCTTTTAGAGAACAATATAATTCCATTCCAGACACTAAAATTTCATTTAATGATATAGTTATTAAAGCATGTGCTGCAGCATTAAAGAGACATCCACAAGTAAACTCACAATGGCTGGAAGATTCAATTAGACTTAACCATCATGTTCATATCGGAGTTGCAGTTGGAGTTGAGGATGGTCTTGTTGTTCCAGTAATTAAATTTGCAGATCAGGAGACTTTACATTCAATCAATAGCAAGGTCAGGGATTATGCAGTAAGAGCAAAATCAAAAAAATTGAGACCTGATGAGATTGAAGGAAGTACTTTTACTGTTTCTAATTTAGGAATGTTTGGAATTCAAGAATTTACTTCAATAATTAATCATCCCAATTCTGCAATTTTATCTGTTGGAGCAATAAATAAGAAACCCGTTGTTATTAACGATAAAATTGTTGTCAGTAATACAATGAAGTTGACGTTGGCCTGCGATCATAGATCGGTAGATGGTGTAACAGGTTCATTGTTTTTAGAGACTTTGAAAGGATTCATTGAAAATCCTGTAACTATACTAGTTTAATGAAAAATATTATAATAACAGGAACAAGCTCAGGAATAGGACTTGAGTTAGTAAAAACATATTCTGAAAATGGATATAAAGTAATTTCATTATCAAGATCTGATCTGCCTGCAAAAGGACTAATTGGGGTAGAGCATATGAATTTTGATATATCAAAGAAAGAGAGTTTGGTTAACCTTGTCAATTTGGTTAAAAATAAATATAAAAAGATTGACATTTTAATTAATAATGCTGGGAAACTTATTAATAAGTCATTCAAAGATTTAAGTAAAGATGATTTATATGATATTTATGATGTGAATGTTTTTGGTGTTATTTCATTAATTCAATGTTTACTGCCATTTTTTAAAAAAGATTCTCATGTTGTTAATATTAGCAGTATAGGTGGAATTCCTGGAAGTTCAAAATTCCCTGGTTTAACCGCTTACTCCTCAAGTAAAGGAGCATTAAATATTCTCACTGAGGTTTTGGCTGAAGAATTTAAAGAATCAGGTCCCAAATTTAATTCACTATCATTAGGATCAGTTAATACTCCCATGCTAAATAAAGCTTTTCCAGGCTATAAAGCTCAAGTTAATCCAAATGAAATGGCTTCATTTATATTTGACTTTGCAAATAATTCATCAAAAGTATTTAATGGAAAAGTTATTCCAGTTTCATCGTCTAATCCATGAATCATTTTAAAGATAAGATACCTGAAATGGTAGTTGATTATGTTAAAAGCATAACTGAACATAAGAAATTAAATATCAAGGTTGTAAAACCTAGAAAAACTAAGCACGGAGATTTTCAAGAAATAAATAGTAACTACACAATTACCATAAATGATACTAACAATAAGTATAGATTTTTAATGATATTGATTCACGAGATCGCACATTTCAATGTTTTAAAGAAAAACATTAAAGAGAAACCTCACGGACATTACTGGAAAAATGAATTCAAAAAATTAGCTAAACCAATTTTAAACAATAAAGTTTTTCCAGTTGATCTCTTGAAATTATTAAAAACTCATATGTCTAATCCAAAGTCATCATTTTCGTATGACAGTGATCTTGTGAAAGAGTTAAATAAATATGACTCAAATACACATTATACATATTTAGATGAAATTAAAGATGGATTAAAATTTAAATATGAAAACAATAGAATTTATCAAAAAATTAAAAAAAGAAGAAAAAGGTATCTTTGTTTAGATACGGAAGACAGAAGAAAATATTTATTTCTTCCCCACGCTAAAGTTCAAGTTTTATGAAAAAAATTGCTATAAGTGGATATTTTGATCCGATTCATGTTGGGCACATTGAATATATTAATAATGCCAAAAAGTTGGGTGATTGGCTAGTTGTGATAGTAAATAACAATAACCAATGCGCTCTAAAAAAAGGAAAATATTTTATGGATGAGAAGGACAGGGTTTTAATTGTTAAGAATATTAAAGCTGTGGATGAAGTTTTTCTTTCAATTGATGAAGATAAAACTGTTTGTAAATCATTGAAAAAAGTAAATCCAGATGTTTTTGCCAATGGAGGAGATAGAAAAAACTATGAAATCCCAGAATCAAAAGTTTGTAAAGAAAATAATATTCAAATTATTGATGGTTTGGGAGATAAAATTAGGAGTTCATCTGACTTAACTGGTTTAAAAGAAATAAAATAAATATTGGAAACTAAATTTGATTTTAACGAAAGTTCAGAGCAACCTGATATAAAAAAAAATGCAGAGGGTTTATTAACTGGAATTATAATTTTTTTAAAAAGTGTTCTAAGCTTTCATAAAGATGTAGATAAAAACTCTACTGTAAATGCAATTAAGGCAGATATATCTATGAAAGGAACAACTGCTTGGATACTTATTTGTTCAATTTTAATTGCATCAGTTGGTTTAAATGCGAACTCAACACCAGTAGTAATTGGTGCCATGTTAATTTCTCCACTGTTAGGACCCATTCTTGGGCTAGGATTTTCTATAGCAACAAATGATATTGAAACACTGAAAAATTCTTCTGTAAACTTTATAGTTATGGTTGTCTTAAGCGTTGCTACATCATATTTATTTTTTCTAATTTTTCCTAAAGGTGAAGAGATATCAGAATTATTATCTAGAACTAAACCAGATATAAGAGATGTTTTAATTGCTTTTTTTGGAGGCCTAGCTTTGATAATAGCTAAAACAAAAAAAGAAAATATTAGTTCAGCCATTTTTGGTGTGGCAATAGCTACGGCCTTGATGCCTCCCTTGTGTACAGTTGGTTTTGGTTTAGCTGAAAAAAATATGGATTATGCAGGCGGAGCAATCTTCCTTTTTGTAATTAACAGTATTTATATCATAATCGCGACATATATTGTTCTAAAGATTTTAAGATTTCCTTTAGTTAATTATGCAAATTCGTCCAGAAGAACTTTTATAAATAGAATTAT